>ERZ1034363.67-NODE-67-length-69980-cov-4.232308_pt1 | contig 69980 bp, 82 predicted proteins | sample MGYA00520616_ERZ1034363 | MGnify/ENA primary metagenome ERZ1034363 (study PRJEB33736, sample SAMEA104284506) | Azolla filiculoides | biome: Urban; feature: Water surface; material: Ditch water | place: Netherlands | collected 2015-10-28 | depth 0-0.1 m ...
AGCCTTTAGAGCACGGGTCTTAGCAGTAACGGTCTTCTTCTCGATAGAGAAAGACATTTCGCCGAATAGGTTACCAACGTTACCTTTATCTTCAGCAGTATCGGTAGACATACCAGTACCAACACCAGTCTGATCCCAAGGATTACCACCAGCAGAACCAGCAGCAACGTGAGTACCAGTACCAGCGAAATCGCTGTCAGCTTCGTTGAATAGGGCTTCTGCACCTTGATTGCCATAACGGCTCTTCATTGCGAAGATCATACCAGTAGGCATGGTCATTGGCTGAACGCCGCAAACATCGAATGCCATTAGTTGTGGAGCAGCACGACGAACCATGTTGATTAGAACTGGGTCATAACCGGTAACAGCACCAGAACCAGCGTAACCAGCGGATAGACCACCGTTGCTGTTGGTTGGAGCAGTTTCCATTAGGTTCTGACGCTCTTCAGCTAGAGCACGCTCGGTGTTTTCTAGAAGAACAGCTGTCGTTTGACGTTTGTGCTGGGAAGTGATTGGAGAAACGCCTTCAGCGTCGAGCACTGGTGCCCATTTTTCCATTAATTGTTCTACGGTTTGAACTGCCATTTTAATTACCTCTTTTTATTGTGGATTTGTTGTAATACTTAAGCTTATTTCTTAGCAAGGTACTGTGCATAACGGTTAACTGAGGAGAATGATTCGGTGATGATTGGTTGTGCTACTGGAGCATCAATTGTTTCTTCAACGATTTGTTCTTCTTGTTCTACCTTCTTAGCAGTAATCTTACCAAAATTCTCTAGCACAATGCCGAGTTGCTTTTCGTATTGGGATTCGTCTTTAAACTTAACAGACTCCGTCAATTGAACGAAGCGATCGAATTCTGTAGAAGTCATTTTTTCTTTGAATGACTCAAGAATCTTTTCAGCCTTAAGTGCATCGATTTCATTTTGCATTTCAGCAATAATTTCATCAACACTGGAGACTTGTTCTTCAAGTTTATTAACTTCATCTAAAGCAATCTCTAGAGCATCTTCCGAGTCGGCTGGCAGATCAATATTGTGTTCAGCCAATAACGACTGAAGACCATCCATAAAACTTTCTGCAAGGCGTGTCTTGAAATTAGACTCAATTGCTACTTTATTATTATCTGCCCATTCTTGGACAGCTTCATTCAAAAATCCATCAATATTAGTTTCGAGTTCGGCACGGGCCTCATCGAGTTTTTCCTCATATTCAGCTTCCAATTCTTCTTGGATCTGAAGTACGCGATCTGTTACAGCTGCTTCGAAAATCGTTACGGCTTGTAGTTTGAATTCTTCGGAGAGACCTTCGGCTTCAAGAAGAGCGGCTACTTGCGAAGAAACTTGTGTGTCTTCCTTAAGTGTTCTTTCTTTCTTAGCTGGTTTGGTTTCTTCAGCAACAACTTCTTCAGCTGTTTCCATTACTTCTTCAAGTGCTTCTTCTGCAACTACTTCTTCGGTTACAACTTCAGGAGTAACTTCGGTTTGTTGTGTGCTTTCAGCAAGCATTTGTTTAATACGTTCTTCTAGGGTCATGTTTAATTCTCCGAATTATGATTTATTTAATCTTTTCAAAAATGTGCATCTGTGTATATTTATTGTGATTTAAATTTGCATTTATCAAAATGCCATCTTTTCATCACATTTACTCCACCATCTTTATCACAATGTGGGCATTTAACTACTTCTCTTGGACCACTTAGATTTTTAATGTGGTCTTCTGAGAAGGAAGGTAAGCCTATACTGCGTCTAATTTCAAACTTTTCTCTTAATTTAGACGCAGCCAATTCTTGTATTTCTTTGTTCTTAAGAACAAAATTTCCAGATTCTACTTGTTCCAAAGATTTTTGTCTAATCTTATCTTTTACTTCTTCTGTCTTTGAAGGATTAGCTTCGGACATCATTTTATCTCTAAAAATTTCGGCCGCTTCTGTATCTTGATTAGTCCAATGATTTTCACCAGATCTATGATTTCTATATTCTTCATCTCGCCACAGACCAACTTGAGATTCAGCTCTTTTAACTTTAACATCATCTCTTCTGGATGGGTTATTTTCGGAAATCCATCTAGAACCTTCTTCAGTTTTAGTCCAATGTTTTTCTGATCTAATTCTTTTCTGTTCTTCGGTTAATAGATTGGTTGGATTATTTGCACCAGTAGCAAAACCTTCCGATCTATTGTTAAAATTCATGCACAATGGCTTTTGAAAATATTCATCTAAAAGCTTTTGTTCACCATTCTTCAAACACACTTCATCATCAAAGAATTGTAAAACGTATGTAGTTAAATTAGATGCTTTATCTTTGGGATATGCTTTTACCCATTTACCAGAACCTCTATAACCATCAAATAGATCATTAGTACTATGTCTTCCAACATAGTACTTTTCTGAACTTTCATCTACGGTCATATAGGTAAAATGATACATTATATAGCTTTAATCTTTTCAATAAATTCCGTGAATAACTTCAGTTTACGTTCTTCTGAGAGAATCTTTTTATTATATGATTCAATCAGATCTTCTTTAAAATCTTTTACAATCACTTGGCCGTTTTGGTCTAGATCCATTTCATAACCTTCCATGACACCTTTGATAAAGCATCCGGCACCATTTTGCATCATTCCAGATGGGTCAGACACAACATCAACAGCAGTTAGGAAATAATCTGCACCAACTTGTTTGATACCATTGGCTTCGGTAATAGAACCAGCACCACGAGTAGAAACACCAACATTCACACCAGATTCAAGGAGACCTTTAAGGATAGCTCCCATTGGTGTATTTAACACTTTAGCTTTTCCGATCCAGACATTGCCATCCTGCTTCATCTCTGTGATCATGTGAGTGGCACGTTCGTAATCAATATTCAAACGAGCTGGATGATTCATTTCACCTAGAGCACGAGCATTCTTGATGTAATCTGTATCGTATTTGTTGATGGCACCTTCGAGGATTTCCTTCTTATAGATGCGACCATTTTTATTCTTTGATTCCGCTACAGCGAATGGACCTTGGATAAAAAGATTCTTTTTACCGGTCGCATCTGCTTCCATGAGGAGACTCAGTGGATTATCAATTACTTCAGTGAGAAACTTCATCTTGTTCTTCTTTAAAATGGTGCAGGAGCAGAATAGCCAGAAAGTTTGCGAATTCTTAGAATCAGAGTACCTACAGCTACCATATTGACTACGATATCTGATGATGGTTGTTCAGCGACCGAACCCAAACTCATTGGACCCGTACCGAATTCATAGTTACCATTGATCTGGAAAGCAATTACTGCATTACGAGTAATTGTTGTAGCACCAGAAGTTGTAACAGAAACTGCATTGATTGATGCAGCTGCTGTACCAGTAACGGTTTGCCCTGACGATATAAGACTAGCAAGAGTAAGTGTATCAGAACCTGAGCCTGTCCACTTAACTACTACCTCTTGAGGTGTAGCTTTTAAGATTGTTTTAACAAGTGCCATATTTTACTCTTATTTCTTTTTAGAAATTAACTTATCGAATTCTGCTTCTGGGTCGTACATCTTACCAGTTTTGCGATCCTTAACCAATTTCTTATCGGGTTCAGATTTGAAAGAAAGAACATTACCGTGCTTATCTTTCTTGACAGAACCAGGAACTACAGCTTCTTGCATCAATTTAGCATGTTCTTCCTTGAAGTGGATATGATCTTGGTGTACTGAGTGATTGCCATCTTTGGTGGAGATGATGTACTGATCTTTATTGTCATCATCTTTGGAGACAATCTTACCCTTTAGAGGTTTGTCTGTATGTGAGGTCCAAACTGTCTTACCAACTTTAATGCCTTCGTCAAGTTGTTCTTCGTTAATGTCAAGCATTTCTGTGAGCATTAATTCAAGTGCTTGAACCAATTCTTCCGATTCATTTGTTTCACCGCGCATCTGCGCAAGCTTTTTATGAGAATATTCCTTGCCGCGCCATGTATCTTTTAGACCTTTAAGAGTGTCGGCATAATCCTTAATCTTATCTGCATGAGTAGTCAAACCTTGGTTACGGACATGATCTGCAAGAGCATGAGCAGTATTGATTGCATCTCTGTGATTACCTGCAGCTAGGTGTTTACCAAGTTCTGTATGAAGATCCATTGCCTTCTTATTAGCAGAAGGAGAATCGCCACCAAGTTTCTTGGTAGCTAATCTAAGTGCAGCTGCATCTTTGATTGCTTTGAGATTATCACCAGCAGATGTAGTAGATGTTTTCTTACGATTATCCATGTAAATATCATTACCTTTTTCTCCAGGTTTTGATTTTACATAGTTATCTTGAGTTGTTGGTGCATTAGCATGACGATCGGTACGTACCTTTTGGCGAACTTTATCTGCCTTGACAACTTTAACTTCGACTTTATTTTCTTTATAAAATGAAGCTTCATGGCCCGGCGTAAGTTGGTCTAGAGCATCACCTTTTGAGTAACGTGGGTTAGAGGTATGATACGGCTCCGAATAATGCATTTTACCACCGTATCTACGTGGTTTTGGATAAATCGTTTCTTTTTGTTCTTTTTGCTTGTCTGCATTGTGGATATTAAATTCGGCCCGGCCATAAGAAGAACCAGTGGAATGACCAGCTGAGTGAATCTTGCCGTTCACATATACGACTGGAACGTGTCCGTCGTCAAGTGCTTTATTAAGAACTGCGCGGTGCGCAGATTTATTCTTAATTGGATGAGATTCTACTTCTGAGTGTTCACCGGCTGAGCGACCAGAGTAGACGGAACCAGTGACAGTTTTGAGTAAATGCTTAGATAGACCAGCGAGGTTACCCACACCTTCATCGAGATCTTCTACTTCTTCTTTTGTTAATCTATCGATGGCTTTTGAAACACCACGGAGACGTTTGTGTGCTTTATTATCATCTTCTGCACCTGCACCAGAGCCGCCACCATATTTCTTGGAGCGAGCCATTGAATCACCTTCTGTATAACCCGCGGTGAAGCCTTTAAATTTTGCATCCACCGCAGCCTTTTTGGCATATGAAGCTAAGGTTGCTTTGGATAATTCATCTAGTTGTTCTTCATCGAGAGCATCAAAGTCTTCCTCAGACATCTCATCAAGATCTTCTTCTGTAAGAGAATTTTCATCTTCAGAGAATGTAACTACTTCGATCTCTGGTCCAGCAGCATATGAATCAAGAAGATCAAATGCTTTTTGATTTAGCATCGAATTAAGATCAGATTTTGCTGCTTCTTGATCTTGTTGGATTTGGTCTAGAAAATTCATGAATATGTCCCTGTAATTACTTATTGTTATTTATTGTTGCTGAGCTTGTTGAGTATCTTGATTATTGGGATCAAGTGCTGGATTAGCGGCAACAGCTTTTGCCAGAGCAGCAGCTTCAGTGTCCATTTGTTTAATCATATCATCAGTCTCTTCGGACGAAAGTTTCAACATATTTCTCATGACATATTCTCGAGAAAAGTACTTGCCAGCATAAACATCAGCAATTTGAACATTCTGTAGACGTTCACGGAGCATGTCCGATTCTTTAAGTTCGGCAAAGAAATTATCCTTAGCATAACGGAATCGAAGATTTTCCTTGATCAGAGCCCAATCTTCCAGAGTAGTAATACCCTTAAGAAGGAGTTGAGTCTTAAGTAAGTCTAAGAAAAGATTATTAAACCGAAGACGAAGTTTAGCGATGAATTTTGCAAACTTAATTTCGTCACGAGTAATCTCATTCGATCTACCAATATTGAATGAACCCTGCCCTTGTTGAAGGCGAGTCATTGGAATATTAAGCGACTGATAAAGTTTCTGTTGGAAGTACTGAGTATTCTCAATAGAACCCAAGCTTGGAGCACCATCCAGAGTAGTGATTTCCGTACCCTTACCGCCGGTAGTTCGAGGAAGGAAGAAATCCTCCAGAATAGATTGGTGATTCTTTGCATCCTTAACTGTACCGGTGTTTACATCGTACACTTGTTTATTCTTATACCGCGCCATTACATCTTTAATGTATTGTTCAGCTTTGGTGCGAGCCATACCAGAAGTATCAATGTAGAAAATTCTACGTTGTGGAGCACGAGTTAACCGATAGATAACATCTGAATCTTCCATCATACGTAGTTGATTCAAAGGACGAATCGACTTGTGAAGATAAGACAATGTAAGATTGGAATTTCTATCAACCAAACCAGAAGTTATATATGCAATAGATTCTGGTGCAATTTTGATACCAGTCTTCTGATCACCTTGTTGCCCGGTGACAGAACTCTTCTGAGTTTCTGCATAAACATAGTAATCGGACTGACCTGTTACTAGTGAAATACCAGACTTTGGATCAACTTCTTTTTTGATCTCAATGATTCTTTTTAACTTAGCTACATCAATCTGACGAAGTTCTTTGATGCCTTCTTTTGCTTTGTCTTTGTCAATAATCTTGTGGAATGCACAACGACCATCAATGTACCAGTTACGAGCAATATCCGGACCAATAGCATCAAACTTCAACAACAGAAGAATATTCTTAAATTCATCTGTAATTGCTTCTTTGGTCTTTTTGGAATATTTTTCATCGAATTCTTGAGCATAATCAATTTCGACCAAAGGTTCATTTTCGTCGATAACCATGAGTTCATCTGTAATTTCCGAAATAGCTATATCTATATCAGAAACAAGAGAAATTTCACGGTACTTGGCGATTAACTCAACTTCGTTACGAATTGAAGAAGGATCAAGATCAATAGAGTATGAATTAAAGCCAGCACCAGAACCTGATGCTACTTCAATGCCGCCCTCAATATCTGTGGCGGCTACAAAAGATTTGGTTTCAACATCTTTATTTTTATTTTTAGTGATGTTAAAACCAAATAAGCTCAATCCATTTGATTCATTATTATTCGACATTTAATAGTCTTAAATGATAGTACTATCACCACTATCTACCGTCCAGTAATCAACGGAGAATTCAACATTAAAATCTTCGATCTGTGTGATCGCACCAAAATCAAGATTGATATCGGAAAGATTTTGTGGCCAGCAATTGTGGAAAGTATATGTTCTAAGAGCTACTTCGTTTCTGTCCAACTGAACTACTTGCATATCTACAGCGTAAGATGTAGGTCGCACGACACCGGCGGTATCAGCATGTTCTAAAACTAGATTTGACCAAAGTTCAAGAGTTTTCCGAATAAGGAAATCAGAATCATTAAGAATTCGAACTTGCCAATTTTGGAATGTACGTTCACCAGCAACTTTAATGTTGCGGCCGCGATACGGTACTTCAATCGGTTGAATTGAAGATGCAGGCAACGAAGTTGCCGAACACATAAACACACCTGCAGAAGCAGCAGAAGTATCCAAACCTAGTGCAGTTGGAAGAGCCAGATTTACTCTGAATTGCGTAGGGCGAGCACCACCCTGTGTTAAAAATGCTCTGAAATCGTCAATACGTGCCATTTTCTATCCTTTAGTTGTTTGTATATTTAAACCCCAGCTGCAATCTCAAATGAAACATTTGGACCAACAGCAACGAAGTTAAGAGTAATAAAGTTAATCGAATAGTTTGGTTTAATCAAGATAGTACCGACAAAATTGTTTGTCGCGACGACTTGAGGTGTATTGTTCGTTTCGTCACAAATAACCTTATATTCCTGCATACCACGGCGCCCTTTAACGTCACGGAGGAATGGTTCAACAGAAGCAACAAATTGTAGTCTGGTGATAGCATCATTAATTTCAAATAGTTGAAATTTAGCAGAATTTTGGATTGATCTTTCAAGAATCAAGAACAATCTACGAACATTGATACGATCAAATGCCGATGGTTTAAGCGTAGCGGTCTTATCACCAAATAAAATTGTGCCCTGACCAACTTGGTTGATTACTGGGTTAATTGCATATGGATAAAGTTGATCGCGTTCTGCTTGAGTTGGATTCCAAGACAATTTAACTGCACCCTTGATTTGACCCTTAACCATACCTGCTGGTGAGAACCATGTATCATTTGTTGCATCAACGCGAGCACAAAGACCAGCAGTATCTGCATTCAAAGCAACCCAGCGGTACTTATCATTATATTTGTCATACATGTACTTATAACCAGAATCAATTACAGCATAAGAAGAATTGAAGGTTTTGAATGCCTTAGCATCCGCAATACGAGTAGAACTCGAACCAAGAATTGGCGAAGTAGGAAGTGTCGTTGATGTAGTAATTGAAGTAAATGCCACGCAATCTTTACGAACATCGGCAATATTCTGCACAATATATGCTGCAAGGGCAATAGTAGCATTACCAGAAACAAGAAGAGAAACATTATATGTTTGAGTGTCTAAGAACAAATCCCAACCAAGTTGTAGATTTGCTTCGGTTGGTGTATCATCAGAAACCCCACCCGACAATGTAAATACTAAATCTGCAGGTGCAACAGGTGAAAGAACTGCAAATGTTGTGTTTGCAACAGCCGTACCCCAGTTTGTACCATCTGCATCATGAGCAGTCCAGTAAACATACTGAGAACGGTTTGTCAATACATCTACGTAGTAGTTGTTTGTACCTTGGTATGAAATTGCATCAGAAGCCTTAGAAAGGAATTCATATTTTTCTAGAACCGTACCTGGTGTGCCGGTAAATTTACCCAAGGCATCAATAACAATAACGTGGAGTTCGTCGTTCAAGCCACCGCGTTCAGTAGCATAATCCGATGTACCTGGTGCGGCAGAAAATTGTGTTTTATATTCCCAACCAGCAAATGAACCAGAATCCGCGATCGAAACCTTAAGTCCATTGCCTTTTGCGCCAGCATATCTAGCAGTAAATGCACCAGAAGGGGCGGAACCAGATACAAAATTAGTCTGATAATCTTCTGCATTCTTAATAAGAATACCAGTGCCAGTTGTCGTGGCATTTTTAGCCAAAGTACCAACAACTCTATTAACATACATTGCATTAGTATATGTTAAAAAGTTTGCGGCCGCGTAGAAGTGAGAAAATGTAGAAGCATCTGGAGCACCAAATGTGCTAACCAACACACCTTCGTCCGAGATTAACATTGGCTGCATAACTGGGCCCCAAACATAGGCTCCAACATAAGCACCGATTGTGGTTGATAACCCAACTGTTACGGCTGAAGCATCTTTTTCTACTACTTGTACGCCTGGGGATTGTTGATAAATTGCCATATTTTTACTCCGATTAAAATTCGATACCTATTATTTAATTCAAATGAATTCGTGCACATCTCTGTTGCTCGAATCCTTTTTCTTCTTTTTGAGTGCTTGCACTCGTTTGAATACATTTGCAGGTTTAATTGGAAGTTTTGTACCTTCAACTCCAGCAGTTGTATTTGTTGGTGCAGCCACCGACCCATCTTCTTTGATTTGTTCTTTTTTCATAATTGTTCTAACTTATTTAATAAATTTAGATCTATACAATCCTTATCATCAGTCATTTTCAGAAAATACATGATAGTTTCTGCCAAGATCCTATTTTCTTCAAAAAGTTTATATCTGATGAGAGAAATTGAGTCTTCACAAAAACAGTTGTGAAGAATAACAATATGATTCACGCATGTTCTCAGTTTAACATCATCTTTATCCTTAGCATACTTCAATAACATTATATTTAGATACCCAAACCTTTTTAGATCTGCGTCAAACTCAGTAGTTGAGATAATCCTAGGATTATCGTAGGATTTATAGGCCTTCTGAAGAAAATGAGAATCAGACAGAATCATTAAACTTGAGTCATACCAAATACTGATAAAACATTCCATTTAGCATTTAACCAAATGAGACTGATTGTAGCCCCAGACGCACCAAATGTAAACGAAATACCCGTGCCTGTCACTGAACCGGCATCTGTAGAAACTAGAGTAATTTTAGCTTTATCAGTTCCCACCGGGACAGTACAAATACCAGAAATACTTACTACATCAAACGAAAGTGAAACCGCGCCAGCTGTAGTTGTGCCTGTGAGTGGTGTATTTACTAAAGTCTTAAGCTGACCAAGCGTAGCAGATTTATTTGCACCAGATTGAACAATTGGGACGATATTGGCCAGGGCAACCGTAGTTGCCGGAGCAAATGCCGAGATTTTGGTATCAGCCATTATTCACCAATAACTTTAGCATCCGATGGAATGTCAAATTCAACTACTTCACCGAGAAGTTTTTGTTTCTTCTTTGGTTTTTTAATAGTTTCTTCTTGAACTTCTACTTGGACCGGAGTCAATTCAACTTTCACTTCTTCTTGAACTTGCATAATAACTTCCTCTTGGATTTCAACTGGAGCCACTTGAGTCTGAACTGTCTCTGCATCAATTTTGGACTTGAGTCCACGATGAGAAACTAAAAGTTCACCATTGAGCGAATTAACCCAACCCTGTTCCGTAGCTACGGCAGTTGGACACCAACGTGGTTTTGATTTTAGATATGTTGACATATTATTTACCTTCTTAATTAGGCTTAGCGCCTTTTGCAATAATTTTAACGATGGCATCAACAGATGCTTTATTTCCCATCATTTTCTTAGCTTTACCTGTATTAGCAGGTGCCTGACCATCAATACCACCATGCTGCGCAATTGCTCCTGCTCCACCGTTAGCATTCTCTACCATATATTTAACTTCGGTTAAAGTGAGCAATTCTCCAGTTTGTTCTAGATGTTCACGCTGGAATTGCTTATATTTTTTAGCAGGATCTTTATGAAGATCAGAATACTCCGAGGCCACAAGTTTATGTGGGTAATTAGCTTCTGAACCATCTTTGTGTTTCACCGTTGTGAGTGATGCACCAACTTTAGTCACTTTGCCAGTCATGGTAAGTGCTTTATTGGTGGGTGATGTAGCATAGACGGTATCACCAACTTTGTGACTTGGAACTGCTGCTTCATCAAGAACTTCTTCCTTCATGTACTCTGAGTATTTAGATCTGAGATGTTTTTGAGCTGCAGTATGAGCATCTTTACCATGTGTTGCACGGCTAAATGTTGCTTTCGTCTGTCCGGTGTTACCAAGCACTTCATAATTACCCTTACCATCAGAAGACACATAAGGTTTTTGCTTACCCTTCATACGATCTGGGGTGTCTGATTCATCAAGAACTTCTTCTCTAACTAACTTGGCATGTAATTTAGCCGCATCCGTATGTGATAAGAATCCTGTGTGAGCTGGTTGATCACCAACTGATACCATATGTTTGTTGTCACCAATGTTGTGCCATTCTACCTTTTGGCCCTTGGAATTCTTTTTGATTGACATTGCCATTTCGTCAAGAGTTTCTTCTTTGATACCAAGACGAGCGCGCATCTTTACCATTTCATCATGGTGGATACGATCTTCTGCACGTTCTTTACCGGCAAATCTACGAATAGCTTTGTGGAGAAGATCGGATGTAGTTTTTGAAGGTACTGGATTAGTTGCTACCTTAGCTTTATAAGACTTGACTGTATCCATTGAGAGTTCATCAAGTGATTCAACTTCTTCGTGCATATCACCGTAATTAGAATTATGATAATAAGTACCAATTTTATATTTACGTTTACCATCGGGTGTATGCACCATCTTATAAGCGTGTGATTTGTCTTTTTCTTCTGTAGAGTCAATATATGAAATATCATTTGGGAGTTTTTTCTTCCAATCCTGATAAGACATAGTAGCTTCGTCCACAGATTTAACTTCCTCACCAAGAGTTCCTTCTTTATGAGCCTTAAACTGAGAAGAACTAAGCTGAATAGAACTTGTATTCTGAGCAGAATGATTTGGATGTTGATAATCAATGGTGTAAGTTTTTGGAGCACCTTTATAAGCACCATGGCGAATTTCACCAATCGTACCCTTAACACCTTTAAGTGATGGGTAAGACATAATTACTTTATCATTGAGCTTGTGAGCTTCATCTAATATTTCTTCATTTTGCTTTGAGAAAATTGTTTCTCTTCCAGAATTTTTGTCATGGGATGCCACAATATCTCCTCTTTTGTTTCTTGCTATTACTGTATGTACGGAACCAGCTTTTTTGTGAGCAAATTCAACATCACCGTGTTCTACTCGGACTTGTTTCATCCAGGTTCGAGTACTTTCATCTAATTGTTCGTTCATTTTATTTACTCGTAGTTCTTATGTGATTTAATGTGATCCCATTTGATATTCTTATTGCCGTAAGTGTGTCGCGCATCATTTACATTATGGAGTAAATGAGCATTATCTACAGATCTACCAGAATACTTCATGTCGAATTGGACCATGCGTCTTATCTTACCGTACTTAGTATCAAGCACATCGGAATTGCCCATGTATACTTTCTTGAAACCATTGCGGTCTTTGATTACACGAGCGGCAATTTGACCACCGGGTTGATGACCAGAAACATATGCATCAAAGAATGGATGCTTCTGAATACTTTTAATTTCACCCGGAGAAAGATGCTTAGATAAATCTCTGGTGTGGATATTACCAGAATCTGTCTCTTCTTGAGCCTCACCCAGATATTCTCTAAAAGTTCTCATTTTATATGTGCTACCAGTTCCATACGTCTAATATCTTGTCCATTTTCAATGTAATCACCCGCTTTAGCATGAGTTTCATCTTCACCAAATTTAACATTTACTGGTTTTCCCTTAGACCAACCGTGTATTTTAACTCCGGGTTTCTTTGCTAGTTTTTCCCAAACACCTTTACCACCCTCTGATTGAGTGTCTGTTGCCAGTGCCGTTAAATGGTGTTTCAATAGATGGTGATAAAAATCGTGTGCTTTTAACGTATTAGTTTTATGCGAAGCTAGATTTAAACTTGAAAGAACACCTTTATGTTCTTTTCCATAAACCGCTATAGTCGATCTTTTAGTTTTTGGATCATATGCATGATACATTATATTGGATCTGGATCCAGTTTTATAAATATGATGACCTCGAGTTTTATAAATATGATGACCCGAAGAGGTAGTACTAATATGTTCAGCATTTTTATGGTCTTCTGGGTCCCACTTATCGCCGGCATTATACAGAATTGATCTTGTAAATTCTGTATCTCTGGACTTTTTACGCATATCAAGATCAAGTACCTCGGCCAAATATTCTTTGAATGTTCTCATTTTGTTACAGCTACAAGCTTCCATCTAAGTTTTGCCAATGTGTCAAGATAACCAGCACAATAGTCAGCAAGTCCTTGTTCATTAGCTTCTGTGGCCAATTTAAACAAAGAGGAGATGTTCTCAGTTAAAACATCGTTCAGAACGATAATCTCTGCTACCATCTGCTTTGGTTTGGAACCAACAACGACATTTGATTTTACAGTCTTGTTTACTTTGACAATATCAACCGATGCATTAACGTATTCATCACCCTTCGAGATGATGCGAACATACTCAGCCAACCGATCTACCTGATCAAAATATTCTACATAGATCTCACCAAAGAAAGAATGGTACTGAGAGAAGTCAATACCTTCTACATCCCAATGATACCCCTGTACAGTTAAAGCAGCTTCGACGTGATTAGCTAGTGCAACTTTAAGTTCATCAATTATTTTCATCATTATCTTTTTCCCAATCCAGCCCACATAGAGAATGCGGAATCTTGTTTCTTCTTGGCCAATTCTTTTTGCTGTTTGGCAACCTTAGTTGTACCAGTTGGACGGCCTGCTTGAGACACGTGCTTATCTGCAAAATCTGGGTGGTCTTTAAGGTGACGAACGAAGTGGATCTTTTCGTTACGGTCAAATCCAGCAGTTGGGCGTTTACCTGCTTCAACATTGGAATGAGCACGTGTCTTAAGAAGATCACGGTCAATCAATGTTGGTTTACCGCGGCCGCGTTTCACTGGCTCTGGGAGTCCAAGTGCTTTACGTTGAGCCTTCAGGAATTCTTCTTTTGATTCAGCTTCCTTAGACTTCCAATATGCATCACCAGACAGAGCTGCTTCGTCAAGTTCCACTTCTTCTTCAATAGATTTAAATTGATCTGGTTTTAATGTAAGATTCGTTACATCACCTTTGCGGCCGGAGTGCTGTACTTGTACATTTACGGCGCCATTAGGGTGTTTGAAGAAAACCCGGGCAGTCTTACCATGGAGCTTATTTCCTGGACTATGAATCTGCACTGATTCGGCTTCATCAAGTTCTTCTACTTCTTCTTTAAGCTTAACTTTCTTAGCACGAGCAGCAATAGTTGCTTTATGTCTTAGAATTTCTTGACCGTAATGTCTGGCCATAACTCCATTACCTTTTCTAGTCGCTTCAACATATGCTTTTTGAGCACCATCTAGAAGTTCTTGGTGAGTTACTTCAAACAAACTATTCAAGTATTCTTCAACGATATCTTCAAATAATTCATTGGCAAGTTGTTGTGCTTCGAGAAGAGAATCGGACATAGCTAATGCTTCAATGCGGCAGTCTTCTTTAATAGATTGGAATGCCCCTGGAAGAGCATCTTCATACTGGATGAATTCTTCATTAGAGGCCCGTTTTGGTGCTTTATACCCAGGTGGAAAAGCATCTGGTGATACAACCTTTGATACTCTTACATAACGATCTATAGCTTTATCAGCTTGAGCATCAGTACCATGTTTAATTGCTGATCTGGCAGAACGAGCATAATCATGTTCTACCTCTTTGGCCGGCAATTTACCATGAAATTTACGCTTAATTCCTTTAACTATGTCGCCAAAACCTTCTTCAATCTGAGCACCTTCAATTTCTTCCGACTCTGCCTTCATATTAGAAGCAATTTCAGCATGGGCAAGTTTAATGAATTTAGCGTGAGTTTTTTCGCCTGCTTCCTTGGCCATTTCACGGGCGCGGTTGATGACTGCCGCGGCAGAGATCATAATTCTTGCTGGTTGTGTTCTAGATTTACCAACTTGTCTAACAACGAAAGATTCAATTAAAAGATCTTCGTCTTCCACCGATTCATTGGTTTTCTTAAGGCTGGCGATAAATTTAATATATTTGTCGTGACTATTAGCCAACATTTCCGAGCGAACTGCTAATCCGTCTTGGCCTTGTAAGCGCATCTGTTTAGCATAAGCACGATGTTCTGCTGCCAACTGTTCATGAGTTTTACCGGTGCGCTTTACATCTGCATGGATACCGGAGTAATCTGTACCTTCGTCAAGATGTTCTCCAACATAAGTATCTTCTGGGATGTCGATAACACCATAGAATGCTTGCATTTCATCAAGTTTAGTAAGACCATCTGCAATTGCCTCAGCAAGAGTTTCTTGACCGTCCCATGATGCCATAGGTACTTGGAAGCAGTTAGCAATGCCAGTAGTAAGTCTAGCAAAAACTGGAGAGATAGACCATGTATATCTACCAGAATGTTCATTTACGCTTAGACAGACTTGCCCTGCAAAGAATACAACGGCTCCGGTTGGTGTAGGTACGATTTTAATGTGTTTTTCGATTTGCATGGTGTTCCTCAATGTATGTCTTTATTTAATACCTAGCCGATGCAGCTTTTCTTTATGGTATTTTGTTAAATCCGATTCTGGTGACGTAGCCATGGCACGTCTGTGGTGCTTGATCACGAGTTCTTTTAGTTCTTCATCTTCTGGATTAGAAGCAAGTAAACTTTCTGCTTGTCTAGCTGCAAGAGAATGTTTGTTATATGCAGATTCAGAGATCATAGTTCTAGCCCTAGCAATAAAACATTCTAACTTCAGTCCGGATCTGACTTTGTGATACATTTCTTTGTGTATCTTTTCGTCACCCTTGGGTAGTCCAGATTTGAATTCTTTATAATGACCGGCAACGGCATGCGCTCTTAGTTTAGATGCAGACATACCTTCGGCACCATCGGCATCTGGATCTCTATGTCCAGCAGAAACTACTGTAATTTTCTTGAAGTTATGATTACCGGGATGACCGTTATACTTATTAAGAAGTTTGTGATATTCATCAACCCGATCAGAGCCGGCGACCATAACTAAATGCTCTGTGCCAGAATCCGATAGTTTCTTGGCATGATGGAGGAAAGTTGGGTGCTCTTTTGAAGCACCTTCTATGTTTGTACCGGGAAAGTAGTGTTTGGCAAAACGAACTTTATCCTCAACTGAGAGTGGATTCTTTTTAGTATCTTGAGTATGTGACAGCACAATCTTATGATCTGCGTTGTGTTCTTTAGCCACATCTTTAACTTTTTGTACTAATTTGGCGTGCCCTTGTGTAATAGGGCTCAGTTACAAGCGCCCGAAAGCGAGAACGGTAGTTTTCATACCATTCTTGCCCGAGCGCGGGTCTCCTTTATTGTCCATGGACATTCTCCGGTTTTAATATTTCTTTATCGGTTATGTAACAATAGCCCAACTCCTGGGGAGTTTTACCTATATCTTCCTCTTTGAATAAAGGATTAACTAAAGCCCTATATCTTGTGATTGGAACTGTATTGCTTTTTAATATGGCAACTAAACCTCTATCTGTACACAAGTTAGTTTTATTAGCGAATTGAGATGCAGATTCAAAATCTCCAAAAGGGGTCCGAACTGGTTTTCTATTGGGATTGTTTAGTCCTATTAATATTTTTGCTTCTTCTGAAAAAGAAAAATCTTTTCTATTGCTTGGTATGCCTTTACGAGCTAAAGATATCTTTTCTCGAGATTCTTTCGTATGTTTCTTACCATAGAATGAATTAGATTCTCCAACACCAAACCCATCTCGGTGTTTCGTATTAATTCTTTTTGAATTTGCATAACTACATATTTGGCGAACCCTCTCTGGGTTTTCTTTTCTCCAAGCCACCTGATTTGGCAAACCTTTAAGCCATGCTAATCTAGATTTTTCTCTATGTTGTTCTCTTTTTTCTTGGCTGAGTTCGGATATGATGTCTCCACCACCGGCATATCTTTTCAAATTGTAATACTTATTACCCAATTCTTCCGTTTTAACCATGGATAACCAATATTCTTCTCTAATTCTCAGTTCCTTATGAACTTCGAAATTTAGAGTTTCCAGTATTCTTCTACGGAAAGTTTCTGGTCTTTTAGCATATGCATTTTTAAAGTGCGGACTTCCGCTACCAACATAACCATCATCTAACCTACCTTGATGTGATCCCAAATAGAACTTATTGTTCTTTGTATCTTTCCATAGATAAATAAAACCGAATTTCATTACCATGGATCCCCGGATAATTTTAATGATGAAGCCATCTTTTCTGATTCAAATTTGAATCTCATCTTCATAATTTTCTTTTCACCTGCTTTTACTCCAATGGATTCATTACCCACCTTTTCAAGGGTGATTTTATACTTAGATAAAGCAGAAAGCTTTTCGTTGTTGATTGGATCCATAACAACAGCTTTATACGGTTCTCGATTACCTTGACCAGTAACTTTCACATAAGGTGGAAAGGTTACCTCTGCATCCATCCAATCAGTAAGTAAATATTTAATTAATTCGGGTTGTTTAAACTTCAGTAACCGCGTAAGCATTTCATCTCTCATTGCTGCCAGAATCTTAATACCAATTTCTTCTGTATGTTTCTTAATACCTGGATTAGCTCTAATATGAGCTTTTCTACTTTCCGATGACGTTGGTAAACTAAATTTCTTTATAGTCTGCTCTAACTGAAACTTATATTTTTGCCCAAGAGTCATACCCAAATTTCTATCAACCGTACCTAGACCGGGATTCTTAAACCCAATATCACCAGAACCTTGAGTAGCCTTAGCAGAAAGCCCAAGAAAACCTTCGGCTGGCCCGGATGAAAATTTAATCAAAATGTCCGTAGGATTCTTCTTTTGATCAACAGGTCTTCCAACTGCCGCTGTCATTGAGTTTGGCCGGGCGGTCCACCACACATTTGTTACTTCACCGGAAAATCCATTCAGCTTTGCCCACTTTAAAAATTCCTGAGCCATAACAACCGCTTTAGCTTGTGCATCTGTTACTTCTTCTGTCTTTGCTTGAAGTAATCGATCATTGTATTGTTTCTTTGCATCGTCATTATACCATTTGTTGCCTGCTAACACATACCCAGTATAGATTTCGTTGATGTCAGACAGAACTGTATTAGCTGTAGCCATATCTTATCTCGCGAAGTTTGCACGAGAGAACTCGGCACGGTTAACAAATTTAGATGACTTACCTCTATGGGAAGAAACATAACCTTCTGGTCCAACTTTCTTACCATTGATCTTTGCTTCCAAACCTTCAGCTGAAGAATCCATGTGCTTGACTAATAGATCTTTTGCTGCTTGAAGATGATGTTGTGTATTCAGAGCGTGAGCAATAGAATTTTTATGATCACCCTTCGCTAGATTGATCGTAAACTGATGTAGATCGCTCTTGGCTGATTTAGCTTTCTCTGTCTTCACTGACCCAACGGCTTTGATCTTAATCGCTTCTAAGTGCCTTACATACCCAGTATGATTTGGTTTCTCTCCAGATCTTACCGTTTGATTAATGTAAGTATTGATGTGATCGCGGTGTGGCTCAATGTGAGAGTAATTAGTCTTGGAATGAGATTCTTTAGCAGCAGTCATGTGCTCATGGAATTTCTTTTCATCAGATTCTGACATCTTCTGACCAGCAGACTTATACGCAACCGATGGAGAATAAACGTCAGAATGAGAAGAAAATTTAGCGTGGCTCTTAATTGGAGCTGCTCTCATTGAATCTAAAGTCTTGCCATGATATTCTGTATGAAGTGCCACACCAAATTTAGATTTTTTTACCTTCTCTGCTTCATCGCCGTGTGCAGTATACTCGATTGTGTTCGGCTTGAATGACGCCGTAGTTTTGCCATGAGTTACATCGGACCCAGAGTGAAGCACATCACCTTGAAAGACTCCATGCTTTGGTAAAATTTTATGACCATGGTCAAGAGCAGACTTAAGTTTCTCCACTAGTCCTGGCGCATGACCATGATTCTTTTCAATATCGGCATGAGTATAATTGATCTTTGGATCTTTGTTGAATGCAGATTTTGATGCAACAAAGTACTTACCGGTCTCTGGATGATGACCCATAATAACAGCGGGAGAACCATCAATTTTTTGTGACAGACTTGAATTAGCTTTGGCGGACTCAACGTGCTTCTTTACACGAGCCAATTCGGCTGTGGCATGTTTAAAACCAGACTCACCGTGGTCTACGTGAAGATCCTCAATGTGTTGAAGATGTTTCAATTTTCCGTCGGGTGTTTCCCGTTCGGCTAAGTATTGTAGAAAAGTAATCATGACTGGAATTCTTTAATTTTTGGAAGCAACTTTTGCGCGAGAGCAGCTACAAGTAATTTTCTACGATTAGCGATAGAATCAAATGTTTCTTTCTCTACATCCGATAGTTCAAGGGGCGACTTTTGAAACATGTTTCGTTTGATTATTGTCTCTGCCAGTTTCTTAGCTCTATCGGATAGTACTGCAGTATTGATCGCGGGCACAAGTTTAGTAACTTCCATTGCTTCAACAAGTTCATCCGCGGAGAATGTGTTGATTATATCACTATCTTGAAGAGAAGTAAACAATTCATCGACTGAAGCTTCCATTGCTACAACGATAGATTCTGTCATCTTAGATGCCCATGCTAAAGGTTTTCGTGCATCTTGTTTGAATGGGAGCATTTGAATGATACCGGTGATGCCAGAGGCATCAATCATTCTAAAGAATGGCCACAATACTTGCCACTGCTTGGGGTCTGTATATTTCTTACGAAGAACTTTAACTGCCTCGACTACAGTTTCGTATGGTGAATTTTTAATTTCAATCTCGGCAATAGAAGCAATAATTTCTGCCAGACGAAGACGTTCGATGTTGTTCTTGAGCGCTTCTACAATTAGTGGTTCTTGTACAGAATGTTTCTTATAGAAATTAGAAACTTTTTCAAGCGTTTCGAACTGTCGTTCGATATTAGATTCAACTAAAGCGGTATCAAGTAACTTAACGATTTGGTGTTTTGAGTAAAGATCATCAAATTCTTCAAACTGTTCAATAATGAATGAAGATAAATTTGAGTTAAAATTTTGAGTCTCAAAGCCAAAAAGTTTAATCTGACCAGACTCTAGAAGAATAAAATCTTCTTTAACTTCTTTGGGTATAGTTGTTTCGGGTGTTGTTGGTGCTTCTTCCGAAATAACATCTTGAATCCATTTCTTTTGAATTCCAGCAGATGATTCAACTGTAACGTAATTAGAACCGCGATCGAGAATTTTTACATCTTCGCCGGTTTTTTGATCTTTTACAATTTCCCCAATCAAAAGAATTTCATTATCAATATATCGTTCTCTGAGAGTCTTAGTCATAGTAGCCATCAATTAAAGTGTGTAACATGAATGTATTTAATTCAAAATTAATTATCAATCACATTCGAAGACTTTAGATAAGCTGCCAAATCTTTTGTCTGCCCAACAAATACTGTATTATTGTTTATCGTAGTTGCCTCTTGATTGCCTTGTGCTGGGCCAGGTTTTGGTTTATGAGCAACTTCAACGTTTAAAAGTTCAACGTTTGTTTCTACCAAGGTTTTAATCAAGCCAGACATCACTTCAAAGTCACGAGATTTTTCGGTTGAATTTGCTATGGTATTTAAATCGGCGACGGCAGTCATGCCGCGTTCAATTAACTTAACAAGATTGGACTTGACATATTCTCTCTGTGATTCAAGTGATACAATTTCTGCGGCGACGGCATCGGCTTTTATTTCTGCGATAGAGCTGTTTGGATTTACTTCTTGTAGTTCAACGTCAAATATTGAACTCAGTGCTGTATTCATTTTGGGTGTTGTCATAATGTAGGATCTCCTGCAGTGGGCGTAATTGAAACCCAGTTTTCGTCAATGGAATAAGGATCATCCTTACCAGCTTCAAATGGATTAACCACGGCTGTGTATTTAACACTATTTGCAACATTACCGATATTGATGTTAACCTGTTTGATGATTTGAGCATTAGCACTAGAATCAAAATGATTTTCCAAATCTATAGAATTCAGGATAGGGCCGTAGTAATAAGCCTTCATCGAAAAGGAATATGTAGAAATTATAGTACGAGTAGTTTCAAATGAGCCATCAAATTGATCATCAGTTGATACGGAATTCAACATCATTGGAATGTCCTGAATCAACTCTGGTTCTTCCAACATCTTGATAGACAAATTCATATCTGGGGCAAAGAATGGAAGAATCTGTTCCATGATCTGGAGGTTATCTTCAACTGTTTTGGTATATGTATACAGATTGAAAGAAACTACATACGGTACTGGAGCATAATGATAGACTGCTCGTGTGGGTGTAGATGTAACAACCTTTTGCATCTTATTCAATTGCCGAGACGAATCATAAGTAATACCGGTCAGTTCGGCAGAAAGTCTTGGAAGTACTAACATAGTATCTTCATTCAGACCGGGATCTTGCATCAGACGAACTAAGAACTTTTCCTTTGATAGGAAAGAAATTGGAACGTTGATAATCTTCTTAGTAACTCCATCGGCATCTCTTGTTCTAAGAAATATATTAGAGAAGAGGCCGCAAAATGCAATAACTAAATTACGTGTAGTGCCGTGATAAAAAGGAACGGAAGTTATCAAGATTATGCTCCAGCAAATGGGTCAGCTTCATCAAAATTCATGATTTTGACAAATTCTGCTTTAATAGCGGCATTGTCACCAAAACCGCGCATATCGTCATACTCCTTAGATACTGAATAGTCTTCGAGTAAAGTATAACCGCCGGTTTCAAGTTCAAATACACCAGAACCATCTTCAAGTTGAACACACATATCCAACCGATTTAGATTTGCCATATAATAAGCATCCACTTCTTCATGACCAGTATCAAATTTTTCATTATTGAACTGAATAAGTTCGGCACGAAGTGTCCACACAAATTTCTTATTTAGCTGGTAATAACCTGGTTCTTCGTCTTCGACAAAAACGATTTGAAACAAAGATTTAGAAAATGGAAGATAGATTAAGTCACCTTCATTCGGTCTCCATGCAACTTTGGCATCTCTGGTTGGAGGTACAATAGGTACGACTACTTCTTTATATCGTTTTCGAGATACAATAAATGACATTGTATCTCTAATTTCCATACCAAATTTAGATAAAATTTCCGACTGACCTCCGGGACCCTGGAAGTCAAGTATGTACATTTCTATTGTAGCATATGAATCAAAAGAAGAGAGTACATCCTCACCAAAGATTCGATCAAGCTTGTTTATTGTTCTGGGAATGTAAACTAAATCTAATCCGGAGATTTGAATAGACTCAATCGTCATCTGCTCAACTAGATTTTGTTCGGCAGGAACACCAGTCTGTGCTACAAAATATGGATTAGTTGCCATTGTGAAGTTTTAAGTATTCTTGGTACACAGAATTGTATTGTGCTTTACAAGATTCTAACAGTATTATTAATCTTTCTGCGCGGGCAGCTTCCCCGATAAGAAATTCTGCATCGGCTCTATAAAGCTCTTTTCCGGTACTTCCTGTGCAGGTAGGTTCAGTGGTGGTACTGCTGGGCATGTTTGCGCCACTTGGACGGTCGGGACGGTTCCGCAACTCACGAGTAATAGTAGCAACGGTAGCATTAAGACTTTTATTTTTTTCATTCAATAACCTCATTTGAGTTTCTGACTCTTTTTTCATAGTAAGTGTAGCAAGATCAGATTTTGACTTTAGATCAGCTATAACAGTTGATCTTTCTGCTTCAACGGCATCCCATTTAGCTTGGACAGATGCAGCGCCTTTATCGTAAATGTGGCTGTATGTTACATAGCCAAGACCACCCACCAAAGCTAATAGACCTGCTATGAGAGCAAGGCGAATGTATAATGCATTAAACATAATTAAGGCTTAATGCAAAGTTGATATTCGCGTTCTCTTCTCAGTGTTAGACCCTTCAAAGATTTACCCTTGAATTTATCCCAACGCTTGATTTCTTCGCAGGCGCCGGCGTAATCATATGCATTAAGTTTTTTAACTAATGATGAGTTACAAAATGCATATGAACCAATGTTATAGCTCAACTCAATGTAGGCGTCATATTCGTTTTGAGATAGTGGGACTTTAACACAATTTTTTAAAGCACCTTCAAATTTTTGCACATCTTGTAAAGCTCTCAATAGTGCTTTTGGTGGTGTTATGGTGTCGCCCATTTTAACACCAGATGTTGTACCAAATCCAATCGTGGGTACATCGCCTGCAACTGGGATAATTGCTTTGTCCGAATAACTTTCAGAAATTACAAGCGAAATTAGGGCTGTTGCCGATAATGCTAGACCGGCAACTACTTTTCTAGATGGTATACTCATTTTTATCTCAATGTTTTATTTTATTAGTGTAGCAGTTTTAATCTAAGTCCGGATCATTTGGTTGTATCAACAGTCGCGCCCAGATTGCACAGGCAACACAGACAAAACTTACTATGGCAAATACACTTCTTGGTAGGGCATCTACGAAAAGCGGTAAAATCACTTCAGCGCCAGAAAATATGCCTGCAGCAACGGCCCATCTAACGGACCAAGATTTCTTTAGAATTCTTTTGTGATCTTGTAATAATTTTGGATGTGGACGTAGCATTAGACACCTATATTTTTTCTTATTGTTCTAAATTAGCCGATGAAGCCAATTGGCATTTCTTGGTATGAATTTCTAATTTCTTCTTCTGCGGCTTCGATTTCTGCAATACCTTGTTGCATCAATGCAGAAGCATCGATAGTAACACCACCAAGAAGTTGAATACCTTGGTACTTCGATGTATTGGTGGCCCATTGAACTTTGATTTTAGCCGTAACTAATTTCTTAAGCATACGATCATTATAGACTTCAGTAAAAACTTCTGGATCAAGAATACGATAGCATTCGAAAATCAAGAAGTCTCCTGGATTAGCCAACGACCAATCCAAATCTAGGAATACTCGTCCCATTTTTCTATTGAAACGGAGTGAATCAATTGGACGAAGCACTTGGTCTATGAGAGTTATATGCTGCATGAGTTGCTCAAAGTAAATCATAGAGGATGAACCAAGATTTTGGAACGTCGACATAATAACTTGATACTTTGGATCAAAGATAAAGTTGGCAGAATTTGTTGCCATAAACCATGGAATGGCACGAATGATACCAGTGACCATATCAGAAATTGGTACAGAACCAGATTCAATATCACCTTGCACAGATGAAACAAAAGTACTTACGGCACCCGAAGTTTGGCCAGTAAGTACATCACCAACGGTAAAAGTTTGTGCTGGTTTGTTTAATACTGAATTGATTGTGCGGCAATATAGTGTATTACCTTCAATAGATATAATACCAAAATAAGTACCATCTGCTCTAGATACAATCTCATCAGGTAGGAAGCCTACAGCCGAAGCAACCACAACGGATGTTGGTGTAACTTGATGTTTTAGATAGATACGTTCTGTACCGTCATAGTGAAAGTCTTGAAAGAATTGAAGTGCTTCATCGACTCGGTCTTCTACCTGATCCATGTCGACTTCTATCTGGATTACCGGTTTTCCAAGTTTACGGAGAGCGTAGTCTATTAGATCTACTCGAGATGATATTGCCATTTATGCGGTCCTCGGCCAAAAATCTTGCATTTGTACTCTTTCAAATGTCGTTTCTGAATTTCTTACATTCATACTAGTGATCATTTGTTTAGATCCAGTATCAGGGGAAGATTTGCTATTGTTATTATTTAATACGATTGGTTGTACTGCTGGAGGGGTAGCAGCGGTAGCATCTTTAGTCTCGACATTAGCTGCAACTGCCGCTACAATTGGAGATTTAACTGCAGTTATATTATCAGCGGGAGAAGTATTTTTTGTGGGAATTACTGAAGGTGCGGACTTGTTAGGCACCGGAACAGTAGATTTATCAGTTGTTGACGCATCATTTGCAGCAGCAACATTATCTACCGAAGAAGTATTTTTCTCAGGTGCTACGGTAGCCGTAGTCTTATTAGCTGCTGGGGTGGGTGGTGCTATAATTATCTTAGATTTATCTACTTTGACACCCTGTTTCTCAAAGAATTCGGCAGATTTATCCGTTAGTTTACCTTCGGCAACTCTCTTATCGTATAGATCCTGTGCAGCTTTTTTATCCGCGTCCTTTATTTTATCTTCATTGGAATTTCCAAACCAACCTTTAACTGAATCTATACCATCGGTGATCTTATTTGATCCATCTTCATTGGTAAGTAACTCATCATTAATAAATTCGCCGGCTTTATATCCGGCGCGGCCGGCCGCACCAACAAGCAGATATGGTGCGGCAGCTACGGCCGCAGCTGTGCCAAGAATTCGGCCGGCCTTGCCCAAAAGCCAGCCGGTGCCGGGTCCTGTGGCCAAATCTTTTAGCTTATCTACAACAGTATCTGATTTTTCTGGAGTTACCTTATCATTGGGTTTGTTGATATCCTTCTTGGAAGGGTCAAATTTTGGATCACGTTTATCTTTCTTAAGTTCAGATAGATTTTCTGAACTTAAGGCAGCATTTCTCTTATCTATTTTAACCATTTCTTCTAAGAAATGATTCGTCTTTTTTAGTTCGGCAACAACAGGTTCATTTGAACTTTCCGATGGGCCGTCATTTGCATCTTTAGTATCCGGTGTAATTGATCCGAGAACTTTAGAAAAAATACTTGTTCCTTCAGATTTTTCTGGAGTTACTTTACCGAAAGTACCGAGAATTCTAGAAAAAATGTTTGAAGATTTATTCTTCGTTTCTTTATTTGAGATGTCAACTGTAGTCTTTTCTGGAGTTACTTCGGTAGTCTTTTCTGGAATTTCAACTGTAGTCTTTTCAGAATTTATAGTTAAATTTTCAACCGTAGTATTCTCTGGGGGTATATCCAATATCTTTTCTAATACTGTATTTACCTTTTCTGTTAGAGAATCTTGCTCTTTTTCTGCTTTAGTTTCTGGGATCTCAACTGATGTCTTTTCTGGTAGAAGTTTATCTAGTATTTTGTCTGACGCTGCATCTCTAATGCTAGAATAAGATTTACTTTCTGTGTTGGAGTTATTTACAGTTGAATTATTAACAATACTTTTATCTAAATTTTCTTTATATTCATCAAAATAAGTCTTATACTTATTGTAGACTACAGAATTATTAAATTCTTCTCTTGTATGATTATCTAATAACTTATGAAGCTTCGTGAGAATGTGAAGCATTTCCTTTTCTACTTTATCTTCGGTGATATTAGGGTTTTGTTTCCTAACTTCTTGTCCGAATGCACCATCTACATTTTCGGCAGAATATTCTTTTGCTGCCTCTAATCTTAGTGTATTTGTAGTTGAAAGTGCGTTTAAAGTTTTTGAGGTTTTTTCTGCAAAATCACCTAGAATAGAAGTTCGAGTTCCTATTTGGTCTACTAAGGCTTCGGATGCTATAGTGGGATCCGAAGAAAACTTGGATCCCGGTAGAACTTTATCTGTGAGATTTTTGACTGTTTGTTTAAGCATTACTTATTTAATACCTAAACAAGTCAATATTATGTAGGCCAAGTTAACACTGGCAACAATGGTTCAACATCTGCGAATGATGTCGGCATTGGACGCGTGCCTGCTTGAACTTCACCCATGATAATATAAAGTGTTGCCCAGGTATTATCTCTAGCATTTACGGCGTATTGACCTTCGGAGGCAAATTTGGGAATGGTCGATGTAGCATAGGTGCATGCAGATAGAATACTATCATAATTACGAGTTTTTGCAAAATCATCGAGACGTTGTTGTGTCTGTTCAACGATAATCGATTGTACAGCAATCGTGTTGCTGACCTGTTCCAACTGAGTTGCATCCCGAAGCGTCCACTGTTGTGTCCAGTTGCCGTCGATAAGAGTAACACCACCATCAACTGCAACTTTATCAATAGACGTTGATGGTGCACCAGTTTGAGTAACACTATATAGACCTACCTCATTAAGTTGCTGAAGTGATGGGTCAGCTGGAAGAGACACATTTGGATTGTCTGCTCGATATTTTGAGATGTTATAAGGAAATTGAGCAACCTGCCCATTTTTAATAAGTACGAACATTAGAAATTACTCCCAAAGAAAAGACCGTTCCCGCGTGGCAGGTCCGTGAAATAAACATTTGTGTTAGTGCCACCATCAGTTGAATTTGCACCAACATACCATGTTAATGTTGGTGCGGCTGAAATTTTACTAACACTTAGATAGTCAGTAGATACTTTATCTACTCCGGTGTAAGTTAGATATGCAACCGAAGTAGTTGTTGAACCAATAGTTACGATATTACCAGTAGTTCCACCTATACTCCATTTATCAATCTGTTGTGTAGTAGCGGCAGTGAATAAAATTGTATGTGCCACCGACTTGGTACTAGCTAATTCAGAAAAAGAATTGGATCCTTTAATTGTTAGTGTAGAAATACCTGTAGTTCCGCCGATTGTCAGTTTATTATAAGACTTATTTGCACCATCAAAAGTACGGGAAGATGTGGTGGTGTTGTCTAAAACTATATTTGCAGTTCCTGCATTAATTGTTGTGCCTGCACCGATCGTGCTCATATTCCACACAGCGCCAGTGCCAGTTAATGTCCATGTACCAGAACCCATATTTAAAGTACCGGCGCCATCTTGGTCGGTGACGCCGTCAGCGGTTATATTAAAAGTATTTGCTGTAATTGTTCCACCAACAATTACTATATTGTCATTGTTGACAGCACCAATTGTTAAGTTACTTGCTAAGCTTAGGGTACTTGCTAATATATTGATGGTAGGTTTAAGTGTTACTCCAGCAGTGTCGAGTGTTTGTGTTGTCGTACCACAAAATATATAGGCGCTGCCGGAGCCCAAGGTTCCTTCTGAGGTTACACCGGTACCAAAAGTAAAAGAACCAGTAATATAGAAAACTTTTGCGGCGGCTAGATCTAAAGTCATGGCACTTGTTCTTGCCGACATATTAACGGTACCAACTGCCCAATCTTTATCAATAATTACAGTACCTGCGGCTCCAGTATCATTAAATACTACTGTATCATGTGCTAGCGGGAAGTTATTAGTTCCAGGAGTTCCACCACTCGTTAGGGCCCAGCCATTTGAAGACCAATTGACACTACCGGTCAAATTCCAATAAACAGTTTTTGCTGTGTCAAAAGTAATATTTGTATTATTCCCCATATCACCAAAAGTATTAGCAGTTGTTGCTGCTCGAGTGGTATCAAACGCAATATCAGCAAAATCCATATGAGCACGGGTTGTCCACGTTGTTACGGTTAGGGTACGCTGTGTACGTACAGTTTTAGAAGTAAATCTAATCCTTTGAGTGCGGCTATTTCCAGATGCAACCAATGTTGTGATTGTCTGGTTATCTCCGAATTCTATTGACGTAAGTTTTTGAGTAGAGTCTGGAGCTGTAAAAGATAGTTGGTTAAATGTGTTTGCACTATTTATAGATATAACATTTGAAGTATTTGACGAAAAACTAACATTATTAAATGTATTTGCACCAGATATAGATAATGTATTAGGAGAATTTGAAAAATTTACATTATAAAAAGTTTTTCCGCCGCCATTTAAAGATATACTTGTGAGTCCGCCATTGATACTAATTGTCGAAGTACCAGCATTAAAAGTTAGGTTAGTGGAATTAGCAAAATCAACCGCAGTTGTAGAGTCATTTAGTGTTAATGTTGAACCATTTAGCGAAATCGTTCTTGTATTAGCATTACTTGAAGACAATTTATCTACTGTTACGCTATAATTGCTGGCGGAAGTTGTGAAAGTACCTGCTGTGATTGTCAGACTACTGGCCGACTGTGCGGTTGCAATAAGCGCACTTCCTAGTGTTACTGTCCCCCCGGGTGCATTTATTATTACATTCCCAATTGTTTTCCCACCACTAGTCAGTGTCGCTGTAGCTGTAATTGTTAATGTTCCTGAGTAGGTACAGGTCATTCCAGTGACAAGTATGACAGTACCAGCGACAGAAATGTTAGCTGAACCAGCCAATGTTCCTGTGAACCCCGTGCAGGTAATCGACTTCGCGCCCGCATTACCTGTAGATATAGTGACTGTATTTGCACCAGAAGCACCATTTAAAAATACATCATCTGCAGATGTCGGGACTGCTTCGCCGCCGGCGCCACCAGAGGTCAGTGCCCACTTGGTGCCTGCTGTACCATCCCATGCTGCTGTTCCACCAACCCAATATCTAAGTGCCATATTTTAATCCTTAGACTTGGTTAGAGCCGATGACAAAATAACTAGTGCCATCGTACCAAAAATTAATTACTGCTTTCTTATTGACTACACCAGCCCAAGTTGAACCTAGCCATACAACAGTGCCTGGCCACGTGATAGTTTGTGGCGTGCTAGTACCATCAGAATCTATAATCAATTGTAAGTGACAAGGTCCGAGTGGTGCTGTAAATGTATATGTTATCGATCCAGTAGGTTCCGTCTGTTTTTGGTTTTGAAATGTGGACCAGTCCACCGTAATTGCGCCAGTTGTGGTTGCAATGGTGTTTTGGGAATTAAATGTTGCGGTCTTAATTCCAGTTATATTGGTGTTTCCTAATGTGACGTTGCGTGAGTCATCAATGACTGTTGTGCCACTTACTTGAATTGCCATCTTCGTTCTCCTTTAAAATTGAACTCGGCTATTAGTTATAATTTAATTATTTATGATTGATTCGAGATAGCTAATTCTCTCTTCTTGTTTCTTCATTGCTTCAATGAGATATGCCGTGAGACCTGCATAGTTAACACTCTTAGTACCTTCCAAACTAGTTTCAACTAGCCACGGTAATACTTGTTCCAAATCCTGAGCAATTACACCAGCTGATTTCTTACCAGAATCTTTCCAGGTGAATTCAACACCCGAAATAGTTTTAACAGTTGCTGTAGCATCTTGTATAATAGCTACGTTGTCTTTTAAGGTTCTATCAGAAAGTGAATTGAACCCGGTAGCATTAAGAGTGCCAGAAGAGGGATTAAAATAAAACTTGGTGCTTGACGTATATATCGTTGTGGGAGTGCCGGTTGTTGTGGTGGCCCATAGAGGATAATAAGAAGCATCAGTTGTAGTATCATCAGCCACACCAGAAACAACATGGGCCCAACTTGTTATTGTACCATTTGTTGTTAAGTATTTGCCGTTTTGAGACGTCTGAGAAGGAAGAACTTTGGTTTCGGATAAACTTGTAATCCAAGAAGGATTAGCATATGAACCAGATGAATATAGTCCATTTGTAAATGTTACAGTTCCCGTAAAAGTTGGATTGTTTAAAGGTGCCTTTAAAATCAATTCATCATTCAATGACTTGAAATTGCCATCAATTTCTAAATTAGACAAAGGAGTCGATTTAGCTGATGTTGCTACCGGTACAGTAGGCGCAGTGGATGTTCGGTAAAGAATGTTTGCCATCTAGTTCTCTTCTATGTTTAGTTTATTTAATGTGTCGATAAAAGTTTAGAAACTATAAGATCCATCTTTTTGTTTAGATCTACCAAACTGTCTTCTAATTTAGAAACTCTATCAAATAACTTCTTTTTGTTATTATATTCTTCTTCTGCCACCGAGTTATCTATGATGATAGCTCCATTTGCATCTCTGAGCATTCCTGGAATGACTAGACCATTTTTATCTATAATCTTTTTTACAAACATATTACACCAGGATAATTGCTCTATAATTTGCAATTGACGGAATTTGAGTTGTTTTCGTAGATCTCATAACGATTTTTAGGTCATAGACATCAAACGGACTCAAATCATTTAGAGTAAAAGTATAATCTAAATATTCATCTACGCGAGTTGATAAGTTTCTGGTAGTATCACAATTCATCATCACCCATGGTTCTGTCACATGTACAGATGCATTAGATTTCAATGAAGATCTAAAATAGAGATCAAAAGAAGCTTGCGCAGGCGAATATGCAGTTACATATACTACAACACCAGAGGATACAGTAGAAATAGAGATTGGCTTGGTAAAATATCTAGACTTTGCCGTGCCGCCTGTGTAAAGCAACTCTGAGTTGAATGGCGTAAGAACAGGAGTTAGTACTGCTGGACTTCCGACAACTTCTGTCATTGTAATTGTCATCGGTTTCAAATAACCAGAACCCGCATTAGACACAGTGACTGTATCTACAGCACCCGAATTCAGTGTAGCTGTAACTACTGCTTGTGTGCCATCACTTAAATCTGGGGCACTTACAGTTACTGCATTAGATGTATACCCAGATCCAGGAGCAGTAATGGCCTCGGTAAGAATTTTTCGTGTTCGATTAGATATTGTTTGTTCTACCGTTTCGTGTTCAGTTTGATTATTAATCAAATATGAGATACATTCTAGTGAATGCGGTTTAGCTACATAAATGATAGGAGAAACGGCTGACGATGTCGTCGAAAGATTCATCGTCAGCTCAGTTGGATTTTGTCCGGGTAAAAATGTGGCATTGTTTTCAGTAGAAAGAAAAATAGAATTTTCTTTCTGTTGAATAGATTCTCCCAATTCAACTGCTTGCTCATTACCGATAATATAATCTTTTGACGTAGTCTTTAAAGTAGAAAACACCGAAGTAGAGGCAGGAACAAATGTCTCTACGTTTGGTGTGATCCGATCGTATACTCGATTAGTCTGAATTTCAAAAATACTTTCAGAAACGACAAACACACTTTCACCAGAACCAGTTCCAGTAATAGTTAACGTCGGTTTAGTTGCATATCCAGATCCAGAATCAGTAACGGTTATGCCAGTAATCACACCATTGCTTACTGTTGCTACAGCTGTAGCAGTAGTAGTACTTGTACCAACAACGGCAATAGTTGGAGCGACTGTATATCCTGTTCCACCATTATCTACTTGAATTTCATTAACCAAGCCTGGAAAATCTAGAGTGCCGGTAGAGGTAAACGACCCAACAGGTAGCTGAATTGATAGCGTATATTCATCAATGTAAGTAATATTGTACAGTCCAGTCATCTGGGCGGAACTGACACCTCTATAAGAAGCTAAATTTGTCGGGGCGGTAATTTTAAATATGTCGGCCTGTCTAAGCCCATGGAGATAATTGAAATTTATAGTAATTACATTGGAGCCCGAAGTTACATGCATGTCACTGCCATACATATAGAACTTGTTTGCTTTGGCCGTCAAATTTATAGTGGCCGATGGCGAAAATACTGCTTTATGAATTCTAAATTTTATGTCTTCGGTAGAATCAGTAGTCCAAGTAATATTATTCTCTGATTTGAACATAGTACCGATAAATGGTTGTTCAAAAATTGTCTTACCAGTTTCAATTGATTTCTCACCAATCTTTGAAGTCCAAACATTATACTTGTTTGAGTTCGATAGAAGAACAAAACACCAATCTTCATTTTCTTGGAGATAGATTGGAGTACCAAACACAAAAGAGGTTGGAGAAGAAGCAGTTGAAGATACAGTAACATCGGCTGGATTTACCGTTACTCGAGCCGCTGGATCTGCCAATTCCAATGTTGGAGTTCCATTGACTAATTTTCTAATCTCTAAGGTGATAGGCAAAGAACCTGGATCTTTACTACTAAAGAAAATGTCAATCTTTGCAATATTAACTCCACCAACCACTCCATGCGTGAAAAATGATTGTGCCAATGGATCTCGGAGAGGACCTGGTGTTGGGACTGGTATCCGTGCTGGATCAGCTGGTGGCACACTTGGGGCTGGAGGTGGCTGTACAACAACAATTGGTATCGGAGTTGGTGGAGTTGGCACTGGTCGTGGTGCGCGAACATCTCGAAAAACAGTATTATTCTGTGTAATGTTGTTAGTGGTAGTTTGTGTTTCTTGAGTAGTTTCAACTACACCATTTGACGTAAAAAACGCAGTGGCAGAAGAAACAGTAGAACCAGGTACAGAAAGTTCGCTATAGGTTTCGGAATCTAGAAATTTTAATTCCTTGGTACCGGTACTATATGTAAAGTCATTGATTGTAAAAGTTCCAGTTGCTTCTCCGGCGGCATTTGTAGTCACTTGACCACCACGAATACCACCAGTTGGAGTGATAAATCTATCTACCGAAATCCCATCAAAGAATGCATACATGTCTGTATTTGGTTTTGCATTCTTGATTGAATAAGACAACTGGATAGCTCGCATAAAAGCGGCTGCAGTTTGTGAAATTAAATCTGTTCTTGATACTGTTGCCATAGATTACTCTGTTACTTCAAATTAATAATTAACGTGGCAATGCTTGCCAGCGAGGTGCTTCACCTGGGAGCCATTCACCAAAGGTACCGGTGCCTTGATCGAAGATAGCATGTCTATTTGTTGTAGAATTGTATATAGTCATAAAACCACCAATTCTTGTTGGTGCAAGTTGAATAGGTGGTGGTGGGACTGGGACAACAATTGGTGGTGGCGCTATTGGGGGAGTAGGAGCTATAATTGCAGGAATTGGTGCAGGTGTCGGTAATTCTGCAACCCAATCCCACGCACGCGGAACATCGATAGTAGTGGTTGTTACAACAACATTATTTATTACGTTGTGAACCGTAGGTAAAATGTTAAAATTAACAAAATTATCTACAAATGGAACAATAGTTAAATCTGCCTCCCATGAGAACACCATGAATGGATTAACATTTGTTATTCTCGATGATGTTACTTGTTCTGTAAATATCGCAGTTGTATAGGGCAAAGTGATAACTGGATTAAAAACAGTTGAGTTTGAAGTCACAACTCCGGTCGTTTCAACAATGTCTAAATCAATGACATATCTTTCCATTGCGGGTTGGAGTTCACCATTAACGTAAGTTGCTTTAAAATCTACATTTTGTACGTCGGCAATTTTTGTATGATCAAAGAAATTTTCTACTAAGTAACCAGATTTGTATCTAGAAAGACCAGTATTTACGTCTATAATTGAATTATTGATTAAATTGTTTTCGGTATTGCTTAGTAGCGAGTATTGTTCTAGGTTCAGAATACGATTCTCAATAGCAAGAATATCGCTCATCTTAAAGCCTTTAAATTCAGAAGGATAAATTTTCATATCACTTATCTTGAATGTATAAGGCGGTACATAGATAGTACCTAGATTGATAGTTCCATTTTTAGCTGGTGGGTATGACGGAGAGATACCCGGAGTTCCAATGTTAACTGATAGATTGCCATTCTTCTCGAGAAGAATTGAATCATATCTACCAACATAAAATTGTACATCAGTAGTTATTCTTGAATCAATTACTATCTGGTCTACCTTGCTAGGTACGTCATCAAATTTAGGTCTAAAATCTAGACAGTTAATCAAATCATAAACCGTACCATCGGATGCAGAAACATATCTTCCCACAGATCCATAGTAATCAGTCAAGCCAGAAGATACATAAGAATCAACAGAGAAAAAATCACCAGTGCCAGAATGAGAAAAGTATTGATATGTAACCGATAATGTTCCTGATGCAGGCTGAATTCCTTGCAGAATTACAGACCCAAGTGAGTAAGAATAATCTGTTTGACCTGTGGAGAAGCCATATCTAGAAGTAACATCACCCTCTGTGCTAGATATTACAGATACTAATTTATAGATGTCTGCCTTCTGTAACAATATTGTTGAAGCAAGAGCAAGGCCAGATTCGGTATGAGTGGCCAGAGTTTTACTTTTATTAGAATTTGCAGTTTTTGTAACTGCACAAATAATTTTGATAACAGTACCATCAATGCCTGCGCCAGTATAAGTAATAGTCTTACCATCTACTGACAAACTCAGAGTACTAATAGATAGGTTTGCAGTTGGTGAAGTTACAATTGCATTACCGATTTCTATGGGATCAATTGTACCATCGGAAATAGTAAAACTACCAGTACCGGATGCTAAAACTATTGATATTTCTTTGTAAACTTTATAAGAAATGTTTGAGGCATACACAGGAGAAGCATCAGTACCGATGTTCTCCTTGATTTTATAGACTGCTTCTTCTGAAATTTGGAAAATTGAAGAACCGATCTTATTGGTCTTAATGTATTCCGATGTTTTAATAACGCCTGTGGCACCAGAAGTCCCACCCGTGATAGTAAATCCGATAGAAGGTAGATTTGCGGTGGTGTGTTTCTTCACATAAAGTGTGGATGAAGATCTATTCCACTTAACGACGGTACCAACATTACTTAGATATGAAATTATTTCATTTTGTGTAAAATCTGCACCAGATACTGTCACGGTCATTTTGTGTACTATATCAGCAGAACCTACAGCAGAACCAGTAAATCTTACGGATCCTAGTGTAGAAAGATCACCAGTTGAAGTAACGCCAGTAACATATAACTTATAAATGTTAGTGTCATCAGTAGAATTGCTTTCAAAAAGATCAATACCGATAACTGATGCTTGACCAATTAAAGTAGCAACATCAACTGATTCAGAATTATAAAGATCAACCGTCTGCTGATCTTTAAAGTTTGGTAAAGACTTCAGATTAGTTACATAAAAATATTGTCCATAATCTGCAACTGTGCTGATTTGTTTATTTTTTATGTGATTTGGAGTAAGGCCGCGGCCCTTTGGTACGGTGAGAATTCTTTCACTTTGTACTTCGGCTTCAAAACCATCAATGTAAGCCTTGCCTGCTTTAACGGATATAGCATAATCATCTACAGAACCATTAACAACTTTACCACCATTAAATTGTTTCTTTAAACTTTCATGGAGAGATATTTGCAACCCATTGGCAATATAGTCTCCAGATTCATCGGCTGTTCTTCTTGCTAGATTCTTTTCTAGCTCATTATACTTAGCATATTTTGAATTGTATTCTAATATACCATTATTGAATCTCATCAATTCTACATAATTATCTGTAATTGGCTCTCCAGCTGGTAGCGAAACTAAAGTTAATGTGAGTTTAATTCTATCTGCACCCGGCGCTGCATAGTTATATGAGCCAGTGGCTGGATCTAATAATGTATCATCGTTGGTAGAAGTTACTATCTCTTCAGTAATTTTAAGTAAAACTGAACAGTCTGGAACATTTGTATATTTAGCAATAACGATAGACTGTTTATTTACTTGTGCGAATGTACCATTGATAAAGAAAACACCATCATTGATAAACGCCATGGCTGCAGCACCGGAGGGCGATACTGCTGCGGTCTCAAAAGTATAAACCAAGCCCAATGCTGTAGTCACTGTCAATGTTTCCGATGGCCCAAAAACTTGCTCAGAGTTAGTACCAGAATTAACATAAGAAACATAGATAGTAAATGGATCGGCTCCATCAACTGGGGTATAAGCGCGGATTATACCTTCAAGACCAGTAGTACTACTAACTGTAGTATCAATTAGTTGTTCTGGATTGAATGAAGGTGACGTAGTTAACTTGACATGACATAGAGCAAGATCAGATGTGATGTTACCTGGTATCACGACAGAACCATGTTTGAAGATGTGATGCCCAAATTTAGAAATTTGATCTCTGAGAATCGTCTGAATTTGAGTCAATTCTCGAGCTTGTACGGCATATCCAGGCTTAAACAAAATTTGTTGATGGCCCTTAGTAACATCAAAATCATCATAATATGGTGCTACATTTAAATTCGTTGTTGTCATTATCAGGTTTCTCTTAAAATTCTAGATTTATTATAGTGGGTATTAAAACTTTAAAAACGTCTTAATACTAATTCCCTGATCATTACTAAATGAAAACGGATTTTCATCAGAAATGTAAAGAAGATCACCAGAATATTTATTTACATCTGGAGAAGAAATTAGTGCAATAGATTCATATGTTCTGTTAGAATCAGTTTCTGCCACCATCGTTCCAGTTGGTATGATGTATTTAATACCCAACTGCTGAAGATTTACAAAGTTGCCGGTGAAGGACAAGATTCTATATCTATTTGTACCAAGAGTTAAAATTTCATCTATGACTAAATCCGTTGTGCTTGTAAATTCTACTTTATGCATTACGATACTTGAATCATTAGAATATAGCTTTCCAGTGTATATGTTTTTTGGATTTTTCAATAGACCAAATTGTCTAAAGTCTTGAGCCAGAAGATTTAAGTTTTGATCTTGTCTAATAAAGGAATTGATAGCTAAAGTATCACCAAAAAGTTCTTTCACAGCATCATACCCATGACCATTTTCTGGTGGTAGAATTGCGTATGCAGCAGCATCCACAAGAGTGCCATACGTAGCTCTAAACGGATCTGTAATTGTTACAGTTGCGTATGTATAGCCAGTACCGTAATCATCAACGACTATGTTTGTGATCGTACCACCTATAACCACAGCATGTGCAGTCGCCCCAGTACCATCACCTACTATATTAACAACAGTAGTGTCTGTATAGTTAGTGCCAGCGTTTGTTATCTTAACGCAATAAATCGCACCAGGCACAGAAGTCTGTTCAACTAAAGATTGATCAGAATTAAAATCTGAAGATGAAATTACTGGAGTAAGTACTGCGTTTGCACCATCTCCCACAACTGTAATATTGGCGTATGTATATCCGGACCCAGGATTTTCTACTACTATATCAATTATTTCCGAATTGTAGATGACGGGATTGAAAACTGCATCAATGCCGTCACCCTGTACAACAATAGTTGTGGCGTTATCGGCTGGATAGTCTAGACCCGGATCAATGACATTAACTTGTACGATTGATCCTTGATAAACAACACAAGAAAGCAGAGCAGTTGTATTTGGTGCATATTTCCCAGTGCCGCCTACACCAGTAACGGTTAGTGTTGGAGCTACAGCGTAACCAGCGCCAGATCTTTCAATCTTGATACCAACGATAGATCCCGTAGTCTTTGAAACAGATGGGATTATGAGGGCACCACCAACGGCGAAATTCAGAGCATCACCTTGTGTATAGTATAGGCCTGGGTTACTGAATGTAACACCCGTAATCACACCACCAGTTATGTTTGCAGTACCGACCGCCAAAGATCCTGTTGCCGAAACGACAGATACCGGCATTACATCAATATAACCAGTTCCACCATTTGTGATAGTCACACTGGTGATTTCACCAAATGCATTAACATTAACTGTACCTGCAGCGCCAGAACCAGCTGTAGCACCAGACACTACTATAGATGTTAGCAGCGCATCTGTATAACCAGTACCCGGATTGTTGATAATGACCGCATCAATCGAACCCTTGTTATAGAACGAATCTGATAATGCTCTTTGAACTGGAAGTTGGTTAAAAGACATGAATCTAGATCTTTTGAACTGGGGTACTGTGTACATGTATTTCCACAAGTAACCATCGGATGTTCTAAAAGTATAGAATGATTTACCAACAGGTTTTTCTGTTGAAGGTGAGTCGGCATTATTGTCCAAGCACTTGTACACATTGTTGTCGGCTAGACAATAAAAATTAGTGCCGTATACATTCTTGGTGTCATCCCAATTAGCAAAAACAGTACCTGATTCCCAATTATATCTAGTAGTTACCAGTGAAACATCATTGGGAGCTATTTTCTTGATGTAGACGATATTAGTTCTAATGATCTTATTTTCATAGACAGAATCTATTTCTATGATTTCTGGCGACAAATCAGCAAGATTCCATGGTTCTACTTTACCGAGAAAATAGTAGTAGTTAGTTTTCCGGTATTGTATATCATTGAATACGGTAAAAGATAAATCCGTATGGAAATCTTGTCTGAGAGAATTTGCCATGGTCTTTTGTTAATCTTAAGAAATTGTCAATGCCCAAGATACTGTAAGTGTATCCGCAGCATCTTTGTTCACCACAGAAAAGACTGTTCTAGCTAACATAGTACCGGCAGTGGAAGCATTAAAAATACCAGCCTCAACAATCGCACCAGTACCAATGCCGGGTGCAAATGTAGCATTATATGTAATTACATTTGCCACAGCAGTGCCACCAACAACTGTTAGTGCAGCCCGGGTACCCAGTTGTGCCGCTAAAGTAGTATCGGCCGCCACAGGGGCCGTATTAGTAGAACCAACTGCCATATGACTCATTACCGCTGGCGGCGCCGAGGTCATTCTGGAAGCAATAAAATTCTTACCAACAGTAACAACCAAATTAGGAATTTTTCTTTCTTCTTTGGTGTTACCGTTTCCATCTTTTAGAACAACGGTCAATTCACCTGTTGCTTTAATATTGTCATTAATCATGTGTACCTCATTGGATAGTTAGTGTAATTGCCTTTGGAATAGCAACATAGGTTTCTGAGAAATATACTTCGGAATCATACATTTCCGAAGTAAGTGATTCGGTTGTGACACCAGATATACCTAAATGTGAAGCTGTGACCGAATCAGTCACATTTTTAGTTTGAAGTAGTTGTGGTCCGCCATCTATAATGGTAAATGTGTCTCCCAAACTCTTACCAACTGTAAAACTATTTAATACATCGGTTCCATATGCTATAGAATCAAATGGTTTCTCGACGGTTTTAGATGCACTATCATTAATATCTGCAACGTCTAAGGCATAAATCAAGTCATTAGATAAAGTTCTAGATGAAGTGGGCTCAATCTCAAAATAACTCTGTTTAGAAAGTTTGGAGAACATCTTCAAACCAGCTGGATGAGTTATCTTTAGTACTTCGTTATATTCTTTTATGTCTCGTTGAGTTTCTACTGAATAAGAATAGACTTGATAGTAGTAATTATCCTCTAGTCTCATCTGACTGTTGGAAATTTGACCTCGGGCATCATCATAATAACCACGAGTTTTTACTACATTGCTTTCTGTAAAGGCTAGTGTCGCTCTAGATGCTAACCATTCTTCTATAGATAAATCTGCGTTGAAAATTTCATTAAAGCTTTTAGCAGGAGAAGAAGATGCCGAGATTAATGTGTTTGCCGAATATTCTTCAAGACAATAGTTTTCTAAGAAATATCTCTTCGTTGGGTCAAAACTACCATACCCAGACACATTTTCATATATTCCTTCTAGATAATCTGAAATTACTATTGAGTGAGTGTATACATCCGGATTGATGGAAGTTAATACAGAAACAATGCCAGTAATAGAACTTGTAGGTTTGTTTGGGTATGGAGAAATTGTAGTGATTTGTCCGGGCGTGTGTATGTATCCATATTCTACAATTTCAAGCGAACTAATGCCATTGTTTGCATCGACACCAGTTACTCGAGCTACAGTATCTTTCCCAGATCCAGAAATTATGAGTACCTTACCAACCTGCCAAGCTTCTCCGGGTATTTTGATCAGTAGTTTATCTGGAGATTTTACTATCTTCCCCGTAAAAGTTATTACTCTGTCTGGAGAATATACGAATATTTCCTGGTTATCTATAACATCTATTGTTTCATATGATTTGAAATAGATTCTTATCAATTCACCCGAAATTTGTTCTATTCTGCTCGGTGTAATTGTATAATAACCGAATTGATTATTAAACTCTATAGTATCTGTTGAGAGAAAAGTTCCAAAAAGTATCGATGTAGTTATGAATCTTTCCTGAACCCAAACACCATCAGAAGCTTTTAATATGTTTTCAGATGGATACGTGATATCAATTTCTTCACCAAACATTATCTGAAAGATAACTTTTAGTGCTCGCGTGGAACCTTTAGCCGAGTAAATAGCATTTAGAAACTTTATTAAAGTCTTTTTGTCTAATGCTTTTGGATTCTTTAGATGATTGGCATAAGTAGAATAAAAATTATCTAAATAATGATCTAGTGCAGTATCAACATCTCTGTTTTCTGGTGTATAATTAACTACACCGAGGGCATTATCTCTCTCAGAGGCATATTTATAATATACATGCATGAACTCCGCCAGCAGCGGATTCTCAGAAAAACTACTTGGTAATCTTTTTTCTAGATAGCTCATTTTTTATACATTATTATATTGACAACGTTATTTGAAACAATACCAATAGAAGAATCTGTAATATCTGGTTGGAGGGTCAAAATTCTATTGCCAGAACAAACTAGGTCGGCCGAACTTGGAGTACATCTAAGATAAACAAATTTGTTTGAATTGATATAAGAATATAAAGTTAAAGTAAAATCAAATGCACCAGTTGTATAATCGATCGTTCCAATAGTATCTATTAGCGCTTCATCGTTGTCAAAAATACCCAATTGATTGGTGCTTTGAATATCTTTTATGTGTGCAATAGTAATTGTCCCATTGATATTGATATTAAACTTTGTAGAATAAATTGATCCGGGTGCAATAGGATTATCTAAATTCTTTACAAACTTAACGTTCTTGTTAACCAGTGGGGAAATTTTAAACCCAACTTTCTTTGTAATATCTACTGATTCGATCGATGAATTAATCAATAACAATCTTGAAATAAGGTCAGAATTTATATAGTCAGAATTGAAAACAGAAACATTCGACACATAATTATAAACTTGTAGCTTAACTTCAGATACAATTTCGTTCTTACTAAGTGTGGTATTATTTGGATTATACTTTAGAGTAGTAATCAATTCTATATCTAAATAAAAAGGATCAACGAATTCTGGTGTTAAAGTTAATACAGAATATTTTTTAATCTCCGGCAACAAAATGTCTTTTTTGACCTGATCAGAGATTACATATCCAGCAATTGGCTGAATAGAAACAAATACTTTACCATACACAGGTGGAATATTCTTTTCACCACCCCAAACAGATATAGATTTTATAAAATCAAATTTTTGTTTTAAAACAATTTGATAATCTAATTCGGTCACTACGCGATTTCTGGCGGTATATGCCAATTTAGAATTGTACCGAATAGAATCAATATTTTCTCTTCCTGCGCCACCAAAACTTACCTGAGTAGTATTAATTAAAATAGAGTCTGAAATAGAATCTGAATAAAAAGTTCGACAACCATTAGCTTCATCATTACCAGATGCAACAATATATTCAATCGTTACTGCGGAATTAACTGGTGGCTGATAACCTATTGTATTCTGACCAAAGAAAATTTGATAAAGACCATCATATGATTCTTGTAGATAATAAACTTTATCTACCAATCCAATGTCGAGAGGGCTGGTTGAAACAGTAAATTCTTCCCTTGTCTGAGAATTTACTGTTTCTCTAACATATACCTTAATTGTAGTTATGTCAACATTCTTATTTGGGATGGTCAGAAACTGTGTGATAGGTGTAATTACATAATTATTAGATATTAGATTACCTTCTACTAATCTAACACTATTGAAAACCGATGTATTATTTTCTGTTACAGAATAATGAGTATCCGTACAGACGAATTTATGTGTCCCATAATCATTAGAAGATGTAAATTGAGTACCCCGAGGAAGATTCGTTATACCATTAATAAGTTGATCATAGATAGTTATATTAACGTAAGCCTGGGAGCCAGATATAGATTTTGGAATATAACCAAGTTCTTTGGCCTTAGAAACTACAGATGATCTTTTCTGCGCTGTATCAAGAAAACCTTCGTTGTGAAGCATATTAGCGTAATATGCATTAGTATGTGTATTGTAGGCCAGTACATCTACTATAGCATTAAGAGCTGAACCTTCAAAATTGTAATCAGAGAAAGTAGGGTCGGCTTTGATATAACTGATCAGGGCTTCCTTGATCTGATCAAAATCTAGATTGACGATTGGTGTAGTTGCCATATTTTTCTCTGTTACAATGTTTTATTTAATGTAGTTCTTCTATCTTATTCTATCAACTAAGACTGTAACTTCAAATGGTTCTTGAAGATTGACAATTTCGCCCTTAACCAAGCAAGAAATTGCATTGGGTTGATCATAAGATACTACAACTTGGCTTATAACTATTCTAGGTTCATATCTAGATAGGTACTTGTATACTTCACCTTCCAGAATTACCTTTTGGACTAATGAACCGATCTCAAACAGACTATCAAATATGGGTGATTTGATCTCTGGGTGAAATGGTTTATCACCGCTTTTAAGCAACAGAAGATTGATGACCGATTGTTTTACGGCATTACCATTCTTTTTAATCAGTAGATTTTTAGATTCTGGATGATTTTTGAAAGAAAAATCAGCATCTACATATTCTCTAGTTGTTCTATATAAAGTAACCATATTTTAACCTTGTAATTTCTGTAGTCCGGTACCGGCATTTTTGTGATTCATATAAGTCAAAATTTGACTTCTATTACCATTTGAATTAAATGAAATATGGATCCATGGATTGCCCGTGCCCGTAGTTTTGTATTCTAAAAGTAATTGATCAAAAGAAACGTTAGACTTAATCCAAGAGGCAATTTCATAATATTCACCTTTAGAAGCACCAGTGAATTGCATATCAGCCGCCATACCGCGTTGATGTTGAGAAGCTCCAGAACCTTGTCTAAATCCAGATGTAACAAACATATTTGGATATTTAGCTTTAATTTTATCCAAACATTTCTCTGCAAGATTCTTTAAATTACATGCAATCTGTGGTTTTGTCAGATTATGCTGTTCCGTTATCTTATCATGACTCACAGCTGCTTTAGAAGAAAGCATACCGATGGTAAAGTATTTAGATATTTGAGCTGTATCTGGTATGTCATTGGATTTGAACATATCGCATGATGATGGAACTTCTTCTTCTTTAGCTGGTGGGGGAGTTTCGTCTTTCTCAGATGGTGCTTCGGCTTCTGCTTTACCATCATCAAGTTGTTTCTGTGTTATCTCACCAGATTTAAGTTGTTCTGCATGTGCAGCATCAACAGCTGCGGGATCTTCATCATCAAATTTATTAAGTTCACCATCTAAATAGTTATCCGGTATCTGGAGTGGATAATCTGTTGTCGTACCAGAACGACTTGATGGTGAATTAGGTGTAGAAAGTCCGGAGTTCAAGTTAATAGTTGGTGAGTCAATATTAGTTGAACCACCAGATTGAACCGAATTAGTTCCAGCTATACCCTTAATAGAATCACCACCAATTTTCCAATTTACAGAACCGCCGACATTATAGTTGAGATTTCCATCAACTTCTACGTCCATGTTCCCTGCAACATAAAGTTTTACATCCGACCCAACGGAAATTCTAGCCGTCCCATCGATATAGATGTAGCCGTTGCGTTCGGTGATTTGAAATGAATCACCAACAATCTTATTAACGGTGTTGCCAAATTTATCAATCTCAGTGTAAGTTCCTGTAGTATGATATTGTGAGATTCTTTCATTTCCGGGAGTATCATCAAATTCTATTGTATGACCAGATTCCGTAGTATGAACTTTGTTATATGGGTATGCAGCATTATATGCAGGTGCTGGTTCTGCGAATGATGAACCACCAACACTTCTCATTGAGGTAATTCTATTTTTATTTCTTTTAGATACGGCTGTATCTTTTGTAATTCTCCGAGCTAATCTAGAAGTATCTTGTTCTTTCAGCAATGGAGTAAGAGGATATTTACCACCTGGATCTTTGAACCCAGTGGGCGTACTAGTAGAACTAAGTTGATTCTTTGAAGCAGTGCCAGAATCAATTTGTTCTTGAGTGGCAGTTTTATTTACATCATTCTCCGGCGCATTTGGTTTAGTAATCTCTTCTGTCTTTTCCTTTTCCGCAGTTGGATCCTCAACAACCTTCAGAAGTTTAGAATATCCAACTACTTTTGGATAATCGTTAGAAAAACCTCCGGCATTAACTTTCTTAGTAACAGAAGTTATAGCTGCGTCAACCGAAGAAAAAGTCATTTTACCAGCACCACCGTAAGTGCTAATAAAATATTGCGCAACAACTTTCGATGCTACATCTGGATTGTTTATATTATTTGGATTATTAACGATATCTACACCGGATTTTGATCCAACATTAGCATAGTTAGCTTTAAAAGTAAGTTGAATGAAACCACCACCTCTATACTTATAACCATCACCAGATGCAGCATCACCATTACCATAACGATTGGCGTATACTAAATTTGCTAATTTTTCTTCATTGTTAACATATGTTGAAGCTTCCGAGTCTGACATTTTAGAAAATTTGCTCGGAAAGACTTCTTTGAGTCTCGTTGTTGAGCTATATTTCATGTTTTCTCGAACTAACTTAAACTGAGATTCCTTAGCAACATTAGAAAGAATAGCAATTAATCCGTTTGGATCTTTGATACCAGCATCAAGAAGTGCATTATACACAGCGGTAACATTGGGTCCGAACTTTGCCACCATCTTTGATATATCAAGAGGTGGTGTACCATCAGTAGCTGTCCCGGTTTGAACTGGTTGTTCAGATGAATCTGTAACCGGTGTCCCAGAAGAATCAACCAATACATCTGGGTTTGCGGCAGAAACTGTTGCTTTCTGATTCGTTATAAGAGCACCAACTTCTTGAGATGTTGGAATTGCAAATGGATTTTTGTCAAGTGGAATACCAGCCAACGAACCAAGAATAATTGGTTGCTGTTTGGATTCTCCGTCTTTGAAGAATATGAATACAGTTGTTCCTTCTACATATTGTGGTACTGCATCACCAATACCAGACAAAGATGCAGAACTAGAAGACATAAGTGGTATTGCCCACGGTAATGATTCTGTGGGTACGTCTGCAATAAATTCCGAATGTACTCCAAAAACTCTCACCTTAACTCTACCCAACTTGAGTGGATCAGAAATTCTATCCTCTACAATCCCCATGTAAAAATTATTGTTCATAATGTAATTTCTTTTGCAAATGAATCAGAAACAATTTCCATATCCATCATGTGTTTGCCATTAATAATTTGGTGCCGAATTGCCGTAACTAAATACTTACCAGTGAAATACTCTGAGTTTGAATCGGTATTGATTTCCTTAAGAACAATCTCTGTATTTTTTGGCATGGTATAAGTAATCATTTGACCTACTTGCATGTCTGTACGACCGAATACTTTGATATTGAATTTAAATGCACTAATCTGTTCTAGAAGAGAATTTCTTTGAAGGAAGATATCATGTATCTTCTGTGATTTGTATGAACCAGTTAGATAATCATTTTTATCTAAAAAGTGAAGTGAAGCTATTTTTTTCTTTATTAGACTAGAAGATCTCAAAGGCTTATCATTGGAGTGATTATTTTTACCAAAATCACCAATATAGTCATAAGAAGTTCTTTTAATATTTTTAGTAGTCAAATCGTATGAGTATAATACACCACCGTACATACCGGCAGATAGATTACGAATATAATCAAATGTATTTTGCATTTCTATCTGTTCTACAAAATTATACTTCTGATCTAAGGAAGCTGAAGGTCCCAAAGTAGTATCAGAACCTACATCTGAGTAAATATAATCTCTAACTGGCTTGCTTGTTAGTAGTGTATCAATTGAGATAAATTCAAATTCTTTATTATTTTCAAAAAATAGAAAATTAGAAACACCACGAGAATTAAGACTCTTGGTGGTGAGCCAATTTATTGTTTGAAGCGGAGTCCAAAATGGTGCAACAAAAGGATAATCGTTTGAGGTAACATCGGAAACTAACGTCTGTTTTGATGCCAAAAAATTTTCATCTGTGAATATAGATTGTACAGTAGAAGTTATCTTACCTTTGTAAGCCTTGGCAACTTTAGAATTAACGGAATTTATAAGTTCAACAGAACAGAAATGCAGAACGTAACCAGTCATGCGTTTCTTATGTGCGAGGCTAGATAACTTATAGATATAGAAGGTTTTTTTTATTTTAGATTTTAGTGATGGTGTTTCTAATTCTATATGTAATAATTCTTCACCAACTAATGGAAGTGTGTTGATCAAGTCCAATGCATCAACCATGACAATATAGCCTGACATAGTATTGGAAAAAATGTCTTCATATATAGTTAAATCGGCTACCAGAGCCGAAATATCTAAAAGTTTGCCGTGTGCTTCGATCTCCAGTCTTAATATATTTACTTCGCCCGGGCCCGTGAGTGTACTTTTATAGTCTGCCATAATTTAGAGAATCTTTAAATTGAGTCACAAATTCAGACAATAATTCTATTCTCAATAGTTTAATGATTCTTTTCTCATCATTAAGTTTTTCTTCGTATTCATAGAATGTGACTGGGATATATTCCAAATTGCCCTCAACTCCGGGATTATCTGGTGGTGCCCAGGGAGCTGAGAATTCCTTAATTTCACCGGATATCAAACCATCTTGATTAACCCAATGTTTTATGGAATTTACATACTCACCATATTTGTCTTGACAGTATGTATAAAGTTGATTAACACCCAATGGCCATTCGAATTCAGAATTATGAAGTTCATTGTATAGCATAATCACCCAATGAAACTCTGAAGATTTGTAATAATCATATGCCAAAGATTCTACAGTCTCACCATCAGAAATTTCATACAGGGAATAAAGATCTACATAGTTTTTATACTCAGTGAAGAATTTAGATCTCACTGTTATATCTTTGGCGGCATCAACTGCACCGTTAAATTCATAAGCTGTAAATGGAAGATTGGAAAAATAACTCATTTTAATATCCAGACGTTATAACTGAAGTTTGACTGTCAACTCTGTTACGGTCGATGATTTCGAGTTCTTGGAATTCAAGAGACATTTCTACCATAGGTGGGAAACCGTCCGGTAAATTACCCCAGATGTTAGAATTTGGAGTATAATTCACAGACACATTTTTGAGAATACATGGTGCTATTCTCGGTATGGCAGCATTCTCTTCACCACCCTTCATGAGTTTAATCTCAAATTCAGCAGGGAAAGTGTAATATAGTTTAGACTCATTTAGTTCTGGCAATGCATAAAATCTAAGAGTTTTAATTATCTCCTGTATAATCATAGATTCATTTTGACTTCTTGGCGCCAGAGTATAACGGAATCTATAGTTTCTGAAAGAAATATCTTTGAAAAGAGTTTCTTTCTTGGGATTAATCGCGGTGCGACCTCTTGCCATCATTTTGTCTCTAGAAGTTATATCGCCTACACCCATTGCGGATGAACCTCTATTTATTAGACCAGTGGCCAGATCGCTAAGTAATACCTTCATTGCAGCAGAAACGCCACCAGATCCAATAGAATTTAATAGATCATTAGCACTAGATAAACCATCAGCTGTTGTTTCATCATAATTAATAGACGTATCAACCCCATAATCATTGGGCATTGGAAGAACTACGACTCTATCAAGTCTAGATAATCCAGGTTTTCGAGTCCAGGTTTGTTTAGAGACGGCTTCATCGCCGTATTTTCTTCTAGTTTCGCTATCAACAAACTGTTCGTTATCCTTTTTAGATCCCAGATCCATTACTCTTCCATCCATTGTGGTACCAATTTGTGTATTTGGAATCACAACTGGACCTGTGGCGGTATCACCTTGAAGTTTTGACCCATCTGTGGCAGAGTTGATATTAATCATCATCCATGCAAAATCATTACCAATTTCGTCAAGATCTGAGTTACCCAAGTATTCAGGGAAAGACAAGGTTCTTTTTCCTTGAAGTGCTTGAATATTCGTACTATTTTTAAAAACAGTAGATTCTTGACTTTTGGTGTCTGATGTAGCCATGGATTCTTTCATTAAATACTATCTCAATAAACTATTTAATGGTCAAAACTAAATGTCTACACTAAAAGACTTTGCCGCAGAACTAACAAATTCTAATATAGCTAGACCATATCTTTACTATGTGGATATTGTACTGCCGCCAGCTTTGATTGGAGAAGATAAAATCAATGGTGCTGAACTGCGTAGAATTTCATTATTTTGTGCCGGCGCTGCTACACCACAACTGAATTTTTACACCAATGATAACTACAATGAAGCTGGCATCAAAAGACGTGTGATTTATGATTACGATTATCAAGATTTAATGCTGCAATTCTATGTAGATCAAAACTATACCGTACATAAGTTTTTTGACAAGTGGAAAGAAGCGATAACTAATTCAAGAAGAAACTTTAGTTATCCAGAAGAATATACAGCTACAAGTATAGATGTACATCTTATTGATATGCAAGGGAATGTTAAGCATTCGTATTCATTTAAAAATATCTATCCAAAGATCATAAACTCGGTATCTTTGGGCTATGGGATGAATGGAATTTCTGTATTACCAATTTCTTTTGTCTTTGAGACTGTAACATCGTCATCTGAGGAAATTCTACCAAATATGGTAGAAACTTCTATAGAGATAAAGCGGATGGGCGAACTAGGAAATACAGAAATGTTACAAACACTTAATGCACAATCTATTATGGGTGAAAATACCAATGGTCTTTGGTGAACGATTTAATATGAGAAAATGAAATGAAACAAATTATACTTCCAACTTACACAACAAAACTCCCTTCTACCGGAGAAGTTGTAAAATTCCGTCCCTTTACAATTAGAGAAGAAAAAGCACTATTATTGGCACTCCAAGAGAATAATCTCGAGACCGTCAGTGAGGCACTGAAAAACACTATATCTGTCTGTACATATGAAAAAATAGACCCAGAGAAAACTCCATATTATGATATCGAGTATCTTTTCCTCCAGATTAGATCGAAGTCTGTGGGTGAAGTTTTGGATCTAAGTGGTTCTTGTGACTGTAAACCAAATACCACAACTAAGTTTGCAGTTGATCTGTCTACACTTAAAGTAGAACCAAGTCCAACAGAAAATCTGAAGATAAGAATTCCAGATACTAATTATACAGTTGTGATGAGTCATCCTACTTTATCTCATTTTATTTCAGCATTCATGTCTAGTGATGAAAATTCTGGTACGGACACAGTAGCTAAATGTATTCAATCAGTTTATTCAACAGATGAAGTATTTGACTGGACTTTAGAAGAGAAGATTGAATTCGTCGAATCTATGACCCCCATGCAGCAAAAAGGTATTGCTAAATATCTAAACGATATGCCGATGGTAAAACTTGATGTATCATATACTTGCAAACACTGCGGCAAACACCACGATCAAATTATGTCTGGGTTCGAGAATTTTTTTCTATAAGCCTTGGGTATGTTGATCTGGCAGACTACTTCAAGGCTATGCATTTGCTACGATATAGATTTAATTATTCGGCCGATACCATAGATCAGCTAACAAGATGGGAGCTAGATGTGGAAATGGCCATGATCGCTTCTGATATTGAAAAAGAAAATCTCAAACACTCTCAGAACCACTAAATTGTAACTAAATGTAACAGAGTCGGAATGTTATTTAGTATCAATAACTTAACTGTGCAAAAAAGATTGTACATCAGAAATAACCGATGTTATAATTATTCTATAGAAAGGATAGTTGTGTTCAACTAAAGTTGAACTATATTCTATTCATGTGGACTTTGGAAACTGTGCCTGTAAGTATTTAAAAGAAATAAGCTATGGAACTAGCTTGCTAGTGACTAGCTACCCGGAATGCAATGGAGGGTTTACTAGAGTTTATCTTTAAGTAAGCCCTTTAAAGTATTCTAGGATCTTATTAATACTTATTGGCTGGATACTTCTGGAGTCAGGGCATTCGGTTGCACCTCAGCCCTGGAGCTGAAGCCAGCTCTCTACCTGTACAAGATGGGTAGACCCCATGGTACTGCTTAGAATGATGTAGAATGAATCAACTGGTACTGCTTTGGTGGTAAAACACTACCGGTTTTTTAATGCGTCTAAAGCGATCTTAGTACTTATAGTACGGACATTTGCTGCTGATGCTTTCTTGAATTCCGAATTTTCTAGTAATATAGCAATTTTCCAGTCTACCAATGGTATTTTAATGAATCTAGATTGAACGTGGCTAAATAGATATTTCTTTACTGCTGGAGCTACTGCTGGAAACTTAGAAAAGTTAGAAAGTAATTTCCAGTTCAGAACTAAAACCTGTTGTGTAGTTTTATTCACTGACTGTCTAGCTATAGTATACATTGCATCATATAGTTTAATTCTCATTGGAATAGATAGATAGTGGAAGTTGACTCCAGTAAATCCAAATTTATCTATACCGACTATAAAGGAGAGTGGAAACTTATCATAGTATGGTAGAGTTTCTTTATACTTCGGATCATATGAGAAAAACGTTAAAGTACCAGGTAGCAATCTATTGGACTGCATTGTATCTCTAGTTTGTGCTAGAAGGTTTGCTCTGTCTATAGGTGCTATGGGTGATAATTCCTTGATCTTGGTTTTAAACCAATCAGCTGATCTATCTGCTAGAAACTTTGGGCTTTTCTTTATTTCTTCAAATATAGAAGGTGTATGTTTTACTGTCATGCTATTCCTAGATCTTCTTCATTTAGGACTAAAAAAGCTACAATTCTATTTGTTCTATCAATATAAAACTGATCATTTTCAAAAATATGAGAAATTTCAACATCTTTATACTGTTTTTCTTCCGATGAAGAATTGATATTTTCTGTATTTTTCATTCTTTTGGTGAAATCTTCTATAGAAAGTCCAGCTAAAAATTCTTTCATTCCCAATGATATACTTTGTTTATGTTGGGTAGAAAGAATTTTACCCCGAGAAGTCTTCGCCATTCTAGCAGCAACTTCTTTATTTTGCATCGGATTACCGAATTCTTTGTTTCTTTGTATCATCCTCTGTCTTTGTTTTTCTTTGTTTTCTGGAGTCAATGAATGGTGTGTTCCGTTAGCAATTTTTTCTTTTGTTAATAATCTTAATTTATCTTGAATAATCTTTGATTGATAATTATGTCTATTTTCTAAAGCTAAAGTTTTTTGATAATTGCTTAATTTTCTTTTCTTTAATTCAAGCACACACGATTTATCATGACAAGTTTCACCTTTATCAAAATTCCAATTTTTCAAAAATAAATTTTTCGTTTTACATATTGGACATAGTTCAACTTTATTAAAACTATAGTAATAATCTTCCATACAACTAAACCCATGAGTTTTTATGTGTTTTAAAGCTGTACCTGATCTTGTTGGATGATTTTCTCCACAATGATTACAATTCTCTATAATTTTCATACTATTCCTAAGTCTTCCTCGTTTAATACTAAAAACTTAATACCAAGTTTGTTGCAATAAGCTTCTGCGTGAGTCCATTTAGCCTGATTTATTACATATGCAGTAACCTCTGTAATCATTCTTATCTTATTTTTAGAAGGTTTAGGTTTTAAACACTGAATTTTGGGTTTTACTTCTATCGCGTATGTTCTGATTGAACCATCCTTAAGACGCATTTTTGCCAAAAAGTCTACATAGTATCTGTGAACACTATTGTCTATTGGGCTTAAATACGGAACTACCAAACCCTCGGAATTCCAAAGCATCACAGATGGGTTGATGTCGAACCATCTCATAAGTCTTTTTTCCCACCCGGACCGGTACCGAATATCTCCGTCACCTTCATACTTCTCTGGATTCAGAGGAACATAGATACCTTGTTGGTATCTAGATTTTTTGGAAATTGTGGGTTTACTCATGATCATATTTAATATTGTACAATGCCATCTAAGTGATGTATAATGAACACATGACCACTAAAGAATAATTTATGGAACAACAAGACTACATTGAGAAGGTTGCCGAAAACAACCACTACGTTAACAACAAAGAAATTCTTGCAATAATGAAAGAATATCGAGTTGCTTATCTTAAATCAAAAGAAGACGGTACTGAACGACCTGAGATGCCTCCAAGGGTTGCGGATGCTATTGTTCAAATTGCTACCAAAATGTCTCGGATGCATAATTTCATTGGATATTCTTATCGTGGTGACATGATCTCAGATGCAATTCTTCAGCTTACGGCAAAATTCCATCTATTTGATCCGACGAAATCTGATAATTTCTTTGGGTATGCTTCCCAACTTTGTTGGAATGCTTTTATCGGTCGTATTAAAATCGAACAGAAACAAACTTCTATTCGCGCTCGTCTAATCAACGATAAAGTAACTTCCGAATTTATTCAGCAAAATCTTGAAGGTGATACAGAAGGCACAAATGCTTTTGTGGATTTTCTCAAAGAGAATGAAATTTTTGTTGACTATTACGAGCAACGTAAAACTGCGGCAGCTACAGGTAATATGCACCCAGCTCTGAAACACAGAAATTTGACTCCGTATGCAAAGGAGAAAAAAGTAGTTAAGGTAGAAGTCCCAACAGAAGAACCAAATATTTTTGATCTAGTTAAAGATGAGTAAAATTGTTATAATCGGCGACCAGCATTTTGGCATTAGAAATGATAATCCAATCTATTATGAATACTTTGAAAAATTTTACAATAAACTTTTCAAATTTATAGATGAAAATAGGATCACTACTGTAGTTCAGCTTGGTGATATGTTTGATAAGCGGAAGACTATAAACTTTCTCACTCTATATAATGCCAAGAAGATGTTTTTAACTCCATGTGAAGAACGTGGAATAAAACTTTATGTAGTTTCTGGTAATCATGATTGCTATTATAAGTCTACTAATGAAGTAAATTCTGTCCGTCTTATTTCTACACCAAATATGGTTGTAGTAGATATGGAACCGACTACGATTAAGCTCGAAGGTTTTGATTTCGACATTTATCCTTGGGTGAATGATTCCATAGCATCTGAGTGTTATGAATTTGCCAAGAATTCAAGTTCTCCGTTTGCCATTGGTCACTTTGAATTTGCAAAATTTAGACTTCACAAATATCAAATAGCAGAAACTGGTGCTGATCACACGATTTTTAAGAATTATAGTCTTGTTTTCTCGGGACATTACCATACTATATCTAGAAAAGATTCTATTTTATATACAGGCACCCCATATGAACTTGACTGGGCAGATTGTGGTGACACTAAAGGTTTTTGGTCATTTGATCCGAGTCTGAATAAACTTGACTTTGTTCCAAACGAACACACTCTATATGAAAAGATTGAATATTCAGATACAGAAGATATGAATTATGATTTTACACAAGCGAAAGATAAGTTCATCAAATTGATCATCAAGAATAAGACGAATCAGTATAAATTTGACTCCTTCTTTCAATCGTTGCTTTTAAATAAACCCCATGACATACAAGTATTAGATGACAAAATTACTAAGTCAGTTGAAGAATCTATGAATTCAACCGTGGAGTTTCAGACAACACCTGACATGATTATGCACGTAATTGATCAAATGAACACCCATTTGGACAAAACTATTCTAAAAAGAATGATTTCCGAGACATATACAGAAGCACTAGAATTGCTTAAGGTTTGACATGATTATTAAAAAAGTTAGAGGGAAAAACTTCCTTTCCATTGGAAATGCATTTCTAGAAGTAGATTTACTCAAATATCAAAGAACAGTTATTCAGGGATTCAATGGTTCTGCTAAGTCTACAATTGCTAATCTGATCACATTTGGTCTATTCAATCAAACAATTAAGAATATTAACCGACCACAAATCATAAATTCTGTTAACCAGAAGGATTTAGTTGTGGAGATTGAGTTTGATTCTCACGGTAAGTCTTATCTAGTTCGTAGAGGTATTAAACCGAATATATTTGAGATATTTGAAAATGGTACTAAATTAGATCAAACTAACTCTGGTGACTTTCAAGAGTATCTTGAGTTGAATATTATCGGTACGAATATGAAGACTTTTCTTCAGACTTCGGTACTATCGGTTGAGAACTATAAGCCGTTCATGACTCTTCGTACACAAGAACGAAGAGCGTTCATTGAAGAAATTCTTGATATTAAAGTATTCTCTTTCATGAATCAGATCCTCAAATCTAAGATTTCCAAGTACCGAGAAGAAATTAAGCTTATTGATCTTGAACTTAAGAATTGTTTTACCAAGGCTAAACTTCAGAAGTCTCATATTGAGAGAATTGAAAATATCCGTGGTAATTCTACCGCGGCACTTAAAACTAAACTCAAAACACTACAAGATGAAAAGAGTGCATTTGAACTCAAAGTAACTCAGAAAAGTGCCGGTATTGAATATGCAGAAACTCTCCTCAGCGATCTAAAGGCTAAGTTAAAAGATCACCAAACTCATGAAGAGAAGATTAAAGCATACGATGTTGCCATTTCTAAACATCTAGAGAAGATTGATTCTATCACACATGAGGATTCATGCCCAGTTTGTGCATCTCTACTTGATGAGAAGGCAAAACTAACTATCGTTGAGCCATCTGTAACAAAGATGGATGAACTTACCATCAAGAAGAATGAATTGGTAGTTAAACTTCACAATCATGAAGAATTAACAAGTGGAATAGAAAAAGCAAATAGTGTTATCACAGATGCAAATTCTTGCATTTTCTCGTACAATTCTACCATTAATAGGTTAAATAAAGAAATTTCCTCCATTGCCGAAGAAATTGTTGATGCATCTAAATCAGAAGAACTCATTGATCTTAAGGCAGAACTCAAACAGACTGCACAAGAAGCACTGGCACTTAAGGATAAACAGTCTAAGCTGAATGCCGAACAAGATTATAATAATTTGATGATTGAACTGTTTAAGGATTCTGGTATCAAAACTAAGATCATTGACCAATATATTCCTATCATCAATGACTTGATCAACGGTTACCTTGAGAAGTTAGACTTTTTCATCTCGTTCAATCTTGATTCTGAATTCAATGAGATCATTAAGTCGCGTCACCGAGACGACTTTACCTACGGTTCATTTTCTGCCGGCGAAAAGACTCGGATTGATACGGCACTGCTTCTTACATTCCGACAGTTGTCTAAGATTAGAAATAGTTTTGACTGTAATGTTCTATTTCTTGATGAAATTCTTGAATGTCTAGATCAAAAGGGTATTGACAATTTCCTTACTCTCATTGAAGATCTGGAAGAGTTTAAAACCTCAAACATCTATATCATCTCTCATAAGTCTAAGGATCAGCTTGCCGAAGTCTTTGATGGGAATCTTCTAATGTACAAAGAATCTGGTTTCTCTCTAGTTAAGGATCTATCGAAATAATTTACACATATTGAAGATTGTTTTATAATTAATCATCAACCAAAACCAAAGGTGTATATGAAAAAATTTATGACAGATTTGCTCCAGGCAACAATCATGGCTATCCTCGTTGGTGGTCCATTTTTCATCTATTTGTTGAAGTAATCATGACCCACATTCTTATTACACCTACCGGCCGCGTTTACACATTTTATGGGTTAGGTTGTGCTGAAATCTATTTAGCCGCTTATGGTGGTACTTTGATCACCAGTGGTGTACAAGAAACGGAAACCGCATAATTTACATATATTACTTAGTGTAGTATAATAAACCCATACCAACCGAAACTCAAAGGAAAGATCATGGAATTTACTAAACAATATTCTGCTTATACAATTTTTGGTTTCGGCGTTATTGTTTTTCATGATTTAGATCTTGCATCTAAATTTGAAAAAATCGGTCATAAAATTCATCGTAAGTTCGGTAAAACTTTTGGTATATCTATTATGTACTTTGCCAAATGAAAGGATGGTCAAAATGTCTGAAGTTAAAGTTGGTCCTCTATATCGTGTGGTGATTATTGAATCTGAACGTGGGTGGGGTTCTAAAGTCGATGAGGTGAAGTACTTTTCTGATGCACCATCCGCCGTTGAGTTTTGTCAAAACTATAATAAAGACATCATGTCCGGTGAAGTACCAGATTGGTACATGATCGCGCGCTATGAAGGTCGCATCAATTAATTTACACATATTACCGAGTGTAGTATAATAAACACATCTTCAATCAAACAGAAAGTACAAAATGTTTAAAATCGGAAATTTGGTTCGCGTGTTCTTGTCTCAAGATCTGTCTCAATCTTTCATCGCAAAGATTGTGGGTTTCGACTATGACCGTGAGGTTGTGTTTGTTGATACCGACGAAAAGACTTATGAAGTAGGTTTCACTTGCATTGAAGGTGTTTAAATCATGTCTGTTCGTAAAACATACCCAGTCGAAGCATTGGTCGAAATGGTGAATAGAATTTGCAAAGATTCCGCACCTGATGCAAAAGATGTTCGGCAGGGTGCTATGCATGTTCTTGAATCGGTGCTGCATCAGACTGGAAATTATAAGGGTTTCCGGTACTTGCTTAAAGGTGAGTGCTCGGGCAATCCGGGTGTGAATTATGATGGAAATGGTCCTTTACCAGATCCAGAACTTCGCTTTAAAGACACGGACTGCACTCGAGTACAGTATTAATTTACACATAATCCAAAGTAGATTATAATAAACCCTTACCAAACTAATTTTACATCATGAACCGTTACGTCATTACATATTTCTCCGATCCATCTGAAGATGAGGACGCTCCCCAAGAGCTGAAAACAATTTTCATTGAGGGACTCACAGAAGATGATGCTCGAGATAAATTTTATGCCAAACTTGGATCCTTCTCTCAGATTATGTCATGTAATCTGACCAAATCTTGTGGTGGACCAGGCTTAACTGAAACTACTGGTACCGTCAATATTGGTAAGAATGTTACCTACAACAACATTGAACTTGAAGAAGTGTCACCCGGTGTACTCCGTGAAGTACTTCCAGAACCTGAACCGAAAAAAATCAAGGTAGTTAACCGGGGTGGTAAGGTTTCAAATGCATCTCTGATTCGGCAGAAAATTGCCGAGGCCAAAGAACAAGGTCAAGATAAGAATTTTGTCGTTGATTGGGCCGTAGAAACTCTCGGACAAACTCGACCTGTGGCCAAATCCTATGTGAAAAACATTTGGAGCGAATAATGGAACTCTATTTTTTGATTATCGGTGTCACCTTGATTTTATATGTGCTGTTTTGGCGCTTATATCTTCTTGTGGCTCCCATGATCATGTCTGAATCTCTACCCGATTATGTTAGAAAACCCAAGCTGTGGCAATTCTTTTTGATTGTATTTGCCGCCGGTTATGTTAGGAAAAAACTGGATATTTGATGATACAAATTGACTTCTCTCAGGTGTATTTGGCACCTATCTTTCTTGATGCCGCAGCCAAGAGTTGCGCACAAAATCCATCTACCGAATCTCGTGATATGATGATGCATATGGTTCTTAATACCATCCGTGCTCAGCATATGATGCATAAAAACAAATATGGCTCGGAGATTGTAATCGCTTTTGATTCTTCTTCATGGCGGAACGACGTTTTCCCATATTACAAATGGGCCCGTAAACAAAAACGTGCCACCGATACTTCTGGTATTCAATGGGATTTTGTATTTGAAACTTCAGCCTACATCAAGCAGGCACTCATTGATTACTTTCCATTCAATACGATTTCGGTAGATAAGGCCGAGGCCGATGATATTATTGGTGCTATCTGCAAATATAAAGATCTGAACCGCGAAGATCAAGAGGAAAATATCTTTGGTGATATAGAGGCAGATGAAATTCTCGTTGTATCTTCTGACAAAGATCACTTTCAACTTCATCGTTATAAGAATGTTCGTCAATGGTCACCTCTTACTAAGAAATTGGTTAAGCCAGATGGAAAACCTCATCACGCGCTAATTGAAAAGATTGTCCGCGGAGATGCGGGAGATGGGATTTGTTCAATTAAATGCCCAGACGATTGGTTTACTTTGAGCGATAAGAAACGGGCCCCACCAATTTCTGCTAAATATCTACAAAGATTTTTGGATGCTAAAAATCCGATTGATGCATGTGAAACCGAGGAAGAACGTAGAAATTACAAAAGAAATGAACAACTAGTTTCTTATGAATTTACCCCAAAAGAAATTTATGATGAAACTATCAGACTATATGAATCACAAAAAAATAAGAAACATTCTAAGATGGAATTGATGAATTTTTTTGTCCGTCATAAAATGAATACTCTTTTATCTAAGATTTCCGATTTTTATTAAAGTTAAATCCAATCTCAGAGAAACATTTTCCTATTACATAATTCGAAGTAAGTTGATAGAAATCAAACATCTGTTTATTATTATGATATAATCTATTAGTAATCAAAGATTTTTTACCGGATATAATAATCCTAGCATGAGTTCCCATCTTTAATTTACAGTTTAATTTTTCTTTTATAAATTTAAGAAATGCATCTAATCCTAAGTGTATCTCACCATGTGGGTCTGTAATTGTAATTAATTGATGGCTCTGATCGATAATTCTACCAAGTTTCCAATTTTTGTCTGTAGGTGCTTCTTTTAGATATAAATTAGATTTGCCATCATTATACCATTTTAATGTTGCTGCTCCGTTACTTTGTCCTAAGATATACCCTAATTGAAGATAATACTCCAGTTTAGATTCATGAACGTGAATATTTTTGTTTGTGTTTGGGTTATATAGCCATTTGTGATTATTTTTGCCTGTATTCTTACGGATTCTTTTCAGTCTTCCATTAGTATAACCTTCCGGTATCATTGAATTTTTCTTTATATATAATTCTTGTTTACCATTATTGATCCAAATTTTGCCTATAGCCGTTTTACATGTTCCTCTAACATTATTTGATAAATTCAGCCAATTTATGTCATCTTTTAAATTCATTTCTTGTAATAGCATTGTCTCATGCTCATATGCACCACCATCTGGGAATAATTTTAATGGATTTATTTCGAAAGAATCTTCTCCAAATTCTTTAATCAATCTATGAACAACTTTTGAAGAAGTAAAATATGCATTTTTGTGATTTTTATTCCAAAATTCTTCTGGGTCTGCATCTTTTGCAGTCCGTGAACCAAGATACATTTGCCCAGTCGGCTTGAATGTTATAAGATAGCAATATTCCATAGTATGATCACCCTAAAATTTTATTTAATATTTCTAGATTTGGTGACGGCATCCCAATTAAATAATTTACATTTAACAATAAGTGTGGTATAATAAATTTAAGTTTGAACGTGTTATATTCTAAAATAGGAGATTTCTTTTGAAAGTTGCTAATTATCAATTAGATGAAATTCTGGCACAGGTTTCTGCTGCACCTGATGTTGGGCATGCCCTTAAAGCTGCATGTGATGAGAATTCTTATGTAAAATATTTCATCGAACAAGCTTGTAATGATGTTTGGGTTAATTTTGATGTTGATGAAGTTAACTTCGAATTTAACGATTATCATCGGTCTATGGCAGGTACCCGATTATTGAGTAAAACTGTGATGTATGTATATAAAGAAATTTTGCTAAATAAAGGCTTGCCGCTAAAAACGAAACGGTATCAAACGAAAAATCTTCTGGAGATGCTTTATAAAGGTGAATCTTTAATCCTATTGGCAATTTTTAAAAAGAACTTGCCCGAGCTTTATCCTAACATCACTCATGAGATTATGTCTGCATCCGTATGAATATTAAAGAAATCAAGGCAATCACAAAAGAAGTAATCAATAATTCTATCATTGAAAGTTCTTCTGACTTTATTATGGTAGCATACGAACTTCATAAAAAGTTTTATGAGGGTATTTCTAAAAAGATGGAATGTGTACTCACAGTTGAGGGTACAAATTATTATGATTCATGGGCTGCCAATTGTGTTTATACAGAAGATCATCTGAAGGGTCTAACCTCAGAAGAGATGTATAATTGTATGATTGCTTATAGGATCTATCTGGATTATTTCTTGAATGATGAAACTATTTCTGAAAAATTTTATATGGATGAAGATGATCACATTGGTTGGCAAATCTATAAAGAATTGGATACCAAATATAAATGGTGTAAAGATCAACTTTCTGTTCTCAATTACATTAAAGAAGCCGAATCAACATGAAAATTTCATCTAAATCTACATATCAATTTTGTACAGCATCTGTCCCGGATGTTTATTCTAATATTAAAGTGATTGTTGGATCAGAAGAAATGATCTATGATAAGAAATATGTCACGGCAATTGTGAATGATAACCGGCTTGTTAAATTTCTCAAAGAATCAGTAAAATTCAAATGAAAGAATTTGATTATTCCATAGATAAGAGTGTGTTTCTATCTAAGGCTAATTTTGCCGACTATATTGAACACATGCTTCTAGAGTCTCCCGGACTTACATATTTTGAAGCTATCCTTAAGTTCTCCGAAGAATCTGATAAAGAACCCAGCATGCTTTTGCCATATATGTCAGAAGTTCTACTCGAGAAGGTAAAACGTTCTGCAGTAGAAAATGACTTAATTCGTTCTGATGTATCTACAATTGAAGATTTTCTATGACACCATCTAAGGCATTTTCATATTATCATGGGATGCATCTTCATTTTACATCCAATAGTTATTCTATCCTTAAGTATGGTGCTCACACTAAACAAGCATCGGCCGCATTCAATAAATTGAGTCCAGGTCTGAAATATAAGTTTGATTGGTTGGCTAATAATTTTCAAACAACACAAAACTTGGTATATGCTTGCCTTGGTTCTGAACTCAAAGAACTAGATATTAAGTTCGGAAATAAACAAGAAATTCTCGACAACTACTTTGAATATAAGAAACGAAGAGAATCTATTACATATGTACTTGAAGGTGAATATGAAAAATATTTAGATAAAAAAGAATTTAAGTTTCATCAACTAATCTTTAATTATTTGGCATCTGTATATTCTCCAGAATTTATTTTGCTAATGGATCATGAAAGCAATAATCTTGAACTCATTCTTGATCACCCACAGTTTTCATTTGCCAGATCTAAATTACTCCGATTAATCAAGTACAAAAGTTTTTTCTCTCCCATCAATTATCTTCACATAAAGAATCATGAAGAACACATTTCGGCCTAAAAATTCTGAATTCGAAAATGCAGCTCACATTGAGCGCAAAAAGAAGGCCACAGCAAAAGTACTCAAACCAAAAACAAAAGAGGACCGAACTCTTGAATATGGTCTTGATGACGAAGAAGAAATGATTGAGTACGAAAAGTACATCAAGTAATTATCAACAATTATCAACAATTATCAATAAGGAAAATTATGAACAAACCTACCGGACATTTTAAACTTTCTGCAACTACAAAATATTTGCTTTCCACTATTACCAATGACCATGAACGCCATACGTTCCGTCAGAATATGATCCAGGCACAACTTGAATCGGAAAAGAAACCAGTTAAGGAAGATAAGAAGAAATAATTATGACTAGAATTTATATCGCCGGGCCGATGAGCGGCTATGAGAATCATAACTTTCCAGCTTTCTGGGATGCCGCAACTCTTCTTCGATCACAAGGATTTGATGTAGTTTCTCCCGCAGAAATTAACCCAAATACTTCTATGGAATGGGGTGATTGTATGCGCGCAGATATTGCAGCCCTTGTTACTTGTGATGCAGTTCAGCTGCTTCCCGGTTGGGAAAATTCCAAAGGTGCCACACTTGAGCACCACATCGCAGATCGACTTTTGATGCAAATTAGAACCCCGGAGATGCTAGTATGATGTCAATTCCAGAGATGCATGAAATGTTAACACACCCCAATGTGCCACAAACCGAAGGAATTGGTGATATCAACTCTGATGCTAAAGGTACTGGTGCCAGATATAATAATGGTAAACCAAAATTGTCGTTGATTCCTCTTACTACATTGTATGATGAAGCGAGAGTCTGGGAATATGGAGAAAAGAAATACAAAAGTTGGAACTGGGTCAAGGGTATGTCATGGAGTATTCCTCTTGAATGTGCTCTGAGACATTTGGCTCGGTGGCAAGCAGGTGAAGAAAATGATGAAGAATCTGGTCTTCCACATTTGGCACATGCTATGTGTAATCTTCGTATGCTTACTCTATATGCTAAAACATATACAGAAGGTGATGATCGTCCACCAAAAGAATATCTAGAATGAAAACTCCTAAATTTTGTCGTGACTGTATTTGGTCCAAACCGGAAGAAAGATCCGAATGGAATCTTAGATGTCATCACCCCGAAGTTGTTTGTAAAGATGAATGGGCATTAGCCGGTGCTAAAAACAACGGTTCGAGTACACAAGAAGAAAGAAAACTGACATGGAACCCATTCTCAACTCCGGCATGCGGCCGAGAAGGAAAATTATATGAGCCAAGAACCTGAAGATCTTCTTCCCTCAGGTCAGATTCAACCAAAAGCGTTTCATTATAAAGTCATCGTTGAGGGTTCCAAAGAACCCGTTTTCGTTACTGTGATCGCGATAAATGCCACATCTGCTAAAACAGGTTTAGCCAATCATTCAGCCTTCGCAGGTAAAACAATTAGTTACTACGGTCGGTCCGATCACATTATACAAGTAAACGGATAATTTACACATAATGCTTTAAATGTTATAATAAATCTAAAGGAAATTGTGATGGAAATGTTTATTGTCGGTCTTATTGTATTCGCATATCTACCATTGATCGAGGCTGCGCTCGATGAAATTCTTTACTTTTATTACTCCTAGAATAACATATGAAAAAACTTTTACTTGTATCTCTGATTGCTGTCTCTCTCGTCGGCTGTGGCCGAGTTGATAGTCTTGTTAACTCTGTAAAATCTACCACAGGTTTTCTTGATCGTACTGTAACTCTGTATGACGCCAACGGCAAAGTGATCAAATCATGGGAAACCTCAAATACAGTTGAATATGCCGGACCTGTAGCAGGTTTCATTGATAAGAATGGATTGAATGTCCGGATTTCCGGTACTTTTGTAATCGAAGGAAAATAAGTGTTTACCCTGTCTCAAGCACTAGCTGCTATCAAAGAAAAGCCAGAATTTACTTGCCGTGACAAAGGTTCGTATTCTGTTATCGACTATAATCTAAACTCAAAGACTACTTTTGTTGGTAAAAATGACGAGGAAACTCGCATCCTTCTTAATCTTCGTGGTACTGCTTTTGATAATGAGACTGGGAAAATCATCCGTCTTGGCTTTCCAAAGTTCTTTAATTTGGGTGAATTTCCAGAAATTGATGCACAATTGGATTTTGAAGATGAGCATTTGATCACACAGAAGATGGATGGATCCTGTATCTTTCCAATCTATACTCGTGAACAAGAATTTGTTCTTGGTACTCGCGCAGGTGTGACTGACATCTCTCAGATGGCTACGGAATATATTACTGATAAGTCATATCATTTTGATTTTATCCGAGAGTGCCGTAGCCAAGGGGCTACTCCAATCTTTGAGTTTTGCTCGCGTAAGAACCGAGTGGTGATTGATTACCCAGAAGATATGCTAGTACTCACTGGTATTCGACATATAGAATCTGGCCAGATGTTCCCACGAAAGATGTATCACTGGTTGGCTATTCGCCACGGTGTGATTACTGTGAGTCAGATTGAGTCGGTTGATTCATCCGGCTTTAAAATGTTCCAAGAATCTGTAAAGAACTTGGTTGATGACGAAGGTGTTGTGATTACTTTCACCTCGGGACGTATGCAAGGACATATGGTTAAGTTGAAGTCCGAGCAGTACTGTGACCGTCATCACGCTGTGGATTCTCTTAAGTGGGATCACGACTGTGTAAAGCTCATTGTTACTGGTCTCATTGATGATGTAATCCCAATGTTGGCACCAGATCGTGCAGAGTTTATTAAGAACTATGCAGCAGGTTTGATGGAAGCAATCGACTGGAAAGTTAAGGCTATTCAGTGGGAATTTGAAAATCTTGCTCATATCAAAGATCGTAAGGCATTTGCCGAAGCAGTACTGCCACTTGATACCAAAGCATTCATGTTTAAATTGTTTGTTAACCCAAGCTATAACATCCGTGATGCTCTGATTGAATATGCAACTCGTATGGCTAATAACCAAGCGAATGTGAAAGAACTTAAGAACTTTATTGGTTTTAAACAGGAATACAAATGAACTTTACACCCGAGCAACTTGAAAATTGGAGATCATATGAAGATATCCGATCCGGTGGTGAGTATAATATGTTTGACTGGAGGGCTGAAGAAGCAACTGGCCTATCTCATGATGAATATATGTTCACTATGAAAAACTATACAGAACTTATGAAAGAAGTAAATGGCTCTTGATCCTATGGCAAAAAAGACTGAGCAAGAGCCGTTTGGTACTCTTGCTTTCTATCAGAATCGAGTAGTTAATTTTGAACTATGGCCACATTGTCCATATCCAGATAATGCTCTGAGTATGAACACAGTTTATAAGCTAGATCAAATTGTTAAGGAATACAATACTGCTATTGAAGATGCAATCGAATTGGTAGCAATCTATGGTGGTTCTGTTGATCTTGAAGCAGCTCTCCGAGCCAAGTTAAAATAATATGACTTATACATGTCCAGAATGTGGTAGTGAAGAAGTTACACTAACCCATGAACAAGTATTCATGGCAAACACTGGTGATCACTATTGCCATAGTGTTAAGGTGCAAGACCCAGAATCAAAATCAACTTGTCTGACATGTAACTGGCATGGAAGACATGATCAACTAATTGAATATGGGGAAAAAAAATAATGGATGATACTATTACTATGGATCAACGTCTGAAATATATGCTTCGGTTATCAACTGAAACTCTAAATGTTGTGACAGCTGAACGAGATGCTCTTAGGAAAGAACTTAAAGAAGTTAGGAATCAAGAACCTGCATATACCGCAGCGAAGCGTCTAGCAGAATGGCTTTTCAAAACTCACTATGCAGCAGATGAAGACTATGCATCAGGAAATGTAGTTTGGGAAGTATGTGATACAACGCCTGGCGCAATTTCACAGATTGATAATATGGTGAGCAATCTTGTGAGAATAGATCTATCACCTATAAAGCCACCAAAAGTTAAGTACACCACAGGTCACTGTTCGCATAATAAGGCTCCAGGTGGATGTCAGCTACACAATCTCCAATGTGGCTACCCAGAATGCGACAGAAAGCCAGTCTAAGCAAATAATGTACATTTAATCACAAATGGATTATAATAAATTTATCAATGAACATAAAGGCGAATTCAAATACAATTCAGACGTAGACTTATCTAAGGTAGATGTATCTGATATTAGCGAACCAACCCCAAAAATCAAACCTGAGGAAATACTTCGACTTATCAGCCCAAGGCTCAGTTGGAAGTTAAATAGGTTTCTATTTGTTCTAAATCTATTAAAGAAATTTGTTAAATGAAAAAAGAAGAATTCAAGGAATTAACCGATGCACAGCACATGCGGATTCGTCCAGCAATGTACATCGGCTCAGTTTCGACGGAAGAAGTATCAGGCATGTTCTTTGGGGAGTATCAAACTCTCCATGTGATCCCAGGTCTGCTTAAGATTATCTCGGAAATTATTGACAATTCAATCGACGAAGCAATTCGGACCGATTTCAAATATGCCAATAAAATCTCAATTGACTTCGCTCAAGAATCCAATGGACTTGAGAATGATTCATGGCGTATTACCGTAGAAGATAATGGGAGGGGTATTCCAGTTGTTAAACATGGTGAAAATTACCAACCAGTTCTGGCATGGACTCGAGCACGAGCCGGCTCAAACTTCTCTGATGACCGAGAAACTATTGGTGCAAATGGTGTCGGTTCATTTGCAACTGCTGTATTCTCACAAGAGTTTATTGGCGAAACTGCCGATGGTAAAAATTATCTCAAGATGGTTACCGCAGATCATGCCAAGATCAAATCGGTAACTGTAAAAGAATCAACTAAGAAATTTACTCGGGTATCATTTGTACCCGAGCTCTCTGCGTTCTCTATTCTGGAAATTTCATCTGATCATATTGACTTTATCAAAGATCGGATTGAAAATCTTGCTGCTTGTTATCCATCTATTACCTTTACTTTCAATTCTGAGAAGATCAAAATCAAGAATGCTAAGGAATATGCTTCCAAATACTGTGATCACTTTGTGATCGGCCAGGATGAAAAGAATACTTTGATCTTTGGTCCATCTGGTGATCAAGAAGAGTTTCGTCTCCATTCATATGTAAATGGACTCTATATTAAGAATGGTGGTACTCACGTTAATTACGTGATGGATAAGATTGTTTCTACACTCCAACCATACATCAAAAAGAAGTACAAAATTGATGTGCTTCCAAATCAGATCAAACAGCATCTAATGTTTGTATCGATGCTTAGAGGATTTGTTAATTGTAAGTTTGACAGTCAAACCAAGGAACGTATCACAAATACTGCTTCCGAAATTGCCGGGCATCTTGAAGGTATTGACTTCGACAAGATTGCCAAGCAGATTCTGAACACACCAGAAATTCTTGATCCGATGATTCAGGCTATCCTTTATAAGAAGGAACAGGCCGAGGCTCGCGAACTTGCCAAGAAACAAAAATCAACCGCAAAGATTCGTGTGGTGAATCATATCGCCGCAACTGATCTGAATCCAGAGAACAGAACCTTACATATTTGTGAGGGTTTATCTGCTATCGGAAATTTGATCACTGTGAGGGATTCAAAGCGTCATGGCGGCTATCCTCTACGTGGCAAAATTTTGAATACTCGTGGGATGAAACCAGTCGACATTATAAAGAACAAAGAAATTAGAGAACTTTTGGCGATTATTGGGTTAGAATTTGGTAAACCTGCAACTAATCTAAATTATGGTAAAATTGCAATTATGGTTGACTCAGACGTCGATGGTGCAGGGTCGATTCAGTGTTTACTTCTGAATCTATTTTCTAATTGGCCAGAACTTTATAAAGATAATAGAGTATTTCGTCTCATGACACCTCTGTACATTTGTACAAAGGGTAAAGATGTACACAACTTCTATTCAAAAGAAGAATTTGATAAATTTAATTCTAAAGGTTATGAAATTGTGTATGCAAAAGGTTTGGGTACTTTAACTAAAGAATCTTATAAACAGTGTATCATGGACCCATTTTTGGTTAGAATTTCTGGTAATGCAGCTGATCTAGACAAATTAGAAATGGCTTTTGGTGATTCGGCCGACGGTCGCAAAGAATGGATGATGACAACTTCTATGCTTTAAGTTTGAAGTCGAATCCAAGATCTTCAAAAGTTTTACAAATTACTTCTTCCAGTGTATAATTGGCCTGTAACCAAGGTGAATGAACATAATTATGTATGGTAATTTTCTTTTTATTATTCTTACACCAGTTGGATAAAGTTGGTTTAGTAATTAGTTGTGATTCTAAAGCTCTAGAATGATCAAAAGTTCCAATTGGTGTGATATAAAAATATTTTCTTCTGACCTCTGATGCTTTTGGGTAGCGTTTACCTTTGCGAGATTTAGATAAATTGATCTTACTCTGTTCAGATAATTTTCTGCCAGTTAAAGACTTTGAAAGCTTTAATTTAAATTCTAAACTTTTTGGAACACCTTTGTGCATTTCTGATGTCTTTTGTTTTGATTTTTCACTTGCCGCCACCCCGGTCGTATCGAACCCAAGACTAGTTTGTTTTGATCTATTATAGAATTTAGAAGATATTCCTACATCAAACAAATTATGTAAAATTATCTCACGCTCTATTGCTTTAATTCTAGATTCAAATGTCTGAACAATTTTATACTTGTAATTCTGTGGATTTAACTTTTGGTCTGCTATAAAATTCTTATCCTTACTTGAAGAAAAATATTTTATGCCAATATCCATTTTAGGTTCAAATTTGGTACTGTGAACTCCGTAGTAATGCTTCTTTTCTACTACATTCGTAATTCTATACACATAATGATAAATACATTTGCTGGTCATAAAGACTCCTTAACTGGGTTGACTAGAGTAGGCAGATGTTGGTTCATCGTGGCCTACATTTCTATTTAATAAAGAAACATATGAAGATAATTGACCGGTCAATAACAGACATCATTGATACAGAATATTTGGAATATTCAATGTATGTTCTCGAACAGCGCGCTATCCCATCTGTGATAGATGGATTTAAAAACGTGCATAGAAAATTAATCTATGCCATGCTCAATGAACACAACGGCAAAAAGGTAAAATTAGCAGACCTTGCAGGTATTAGCAAATTCAATTACCACCATGGAGAAGCTTCAGCAGCTTCTGCGGCAATTACACTCACCGCAGATTGGAATAATAACTGTCCGGTGTTTACTGGCCACGGAAATTTTGGTTCCAGACTAATCCAAGAATCAGCAGCGCCGAGATACATCTTTGCTTCGTTGAGTCCGGAATTCAAGAAATACTTCATTGACTCTGAAGTAACTTCTAAATCACCAGACCCAGAAAATCCTGAGCCTGCTTATTACCTTCCAACAATCCCATGGGTGCTTGTGAATGGTACTCAAGGTATCGCGGTGGGATTCGCGTGCAATATTCTCCCACGTTCGGTGAAGGATGTTTCTGGGGCGGTTAAGAAATATCTGAAAGACCCTAAGAAATATCTTAAGACTCAAGAATCTATTCCACCGACGTTTCCACACTTCCGTGGTATTGTTACACAAGATGAAGAAAATCTTGCAACATGGTATACTCAGGGAATCGTTGAGTATGTCGGTAAGTTTACATATCGAATCTCTGAACTTCCAATCGGATACGACCGTGAGAAATATGTAGAGTTTCTGAATGATCTTCTTGATCAGGACAAGATTCGAGACTACGAAGATAATTGTTCGGAAGCCGGATTCTGCTTTGATGTAAAAGTTACAGCTATTGCTCGTGATAAAATTGATTCAGATCCAATCAAATTCTTTAAGCTGAAGAAGTCACACACAGAGAATATTACAACTCTGGACATTCACGGTAAATTGAAGTTATTCTCTTCTGTAGCCGATCTATTGGCTTATTTTTGTGACCATAGACTCGAGAAGTTCTCTGAGAAGATCGAATATGAAAAGAATGATCTTCTGTCTCAGATTGAACAGATGACAGATAAGGCAAAGTTTATCAAGATGGTTGTTGATCGGAAGATTGATTTCCGTCAGCTGAATAAGGCTCAACTGTTAGAACTTATTGAAGCTAAAATTACTCCAAAAGACCATGGTAAACAGTTTATCCAGATCCCTCTGTACAATTGTACTACCGACGCTGTAGAATCGTTAGAATCGAAGATTAAATTGTGTACACTGGAACACATTGAATTGACCAAAACAAACGCTCTGGAGCGGTATCTAACTGTGCTATAATGGGTACTTCATATACGCGATCAATCAAAACTGGCCCAGGTCAACGGATGGTACGGAGAACTTCTGCTTCTGGTAAATTTACCACTACAAAAGTACAGAGAACTAATCTCGGAAACGGTGATTATCTAACCAGTAGATATTCCACCAATTCTCCCACACCTAAGAAAACTAGATTTTCTCGGCCCTCTTCTAGAAAATCCAGTAGATCCAAGTCAATCGGCGATGGTGGGGTAACTCTAGTTTTAGGTCTCTTTGTTGCACTTATTGCTATTGTATCTTGGCTAAACACTAAACTGTATACATGGTTTCA
>ERZ1034363.68-NODE-68-length-69892-cov-4.336590_pt1 | contig 69892 bp, 77 predicted proteins | sample MGYA00520616_ERZ1034363 | MGnify/ENA primary metagenome ERZ1034363 (study PRJEB33736, sample SAMEA104284506) | Azolla filiculoides | biome: Urban; feature: Water surface; material: Ditch water | place: Netherlands | collected 2015-10-28 | depth 0-0.1 m ...
GGTAATAGTCGCTGATGGTGAGCAAGTTCATGCGGTACAGCTTGCCCGCAAAAAACAAACCCACCAAAATCAAGCAACTGCCCGCGCCAAACGGGTCTTCCACCACGCCATTCAAGCCACTGTTGACAAACTTGGCAGGAATGCCCAGCACAGTTTCAGATCCAAACCACGTGGCAAAGGTGGTGGTCACGATCATGGCCAAAGGCAAATGTCGCCCTGCAATGGCAAAGTCTGCAGAATTTTTAACGCGCTTGGCAGCCACCAAACCAATGGCAATGGTGACCAATAAATAGGCAAAGACCAAAGTCAACAACACAACAACGCTCCTTAGATTTGCTGGAATCTTTCGAGTGCTTGAAGCACGATGAGGGTACACACAAAACCTATCACCACATACACAATGGCCTGAAGCAAGCGGTTGGTGCGCTGCTGCTCGGCCAACAAGGCGGCCAATTGGTTGCGCTCGTGGGCCGTGGCGTTGGTTTGTTTCAAATAATCATGCATCAAACGTGGTAACTGCGGCAACAACTTGGCGTACTGCGGTGCTTGTTCCTGCAGTTGTTTGAAAAACCGTTTAGGACCCACTTGGTCCACCATCCATTTTTCCAAAAACGGCTTGGCCGAATTCCACAAATCGAGCTCGGGATCCAATTGACGACCCAGTCCTTCAATGTTGAGCAAGGTCTTTTGCAAAAGTACCAATTGCGGCTGAATTTCTACATTGAAGCGGCGTGAGGTTTGAAACAAACGCATCAACACCATGCCCAATGAGATTTCTTTCAGGGGGCGATCAAAGTAAGGCTCGCACACGGCGCGGATGGCAGATTCAAGCTCATCAACGCGCGTGCTGGCAGGCACCCAGCCCGATTCAATGTGCAACTCGGCCACACGTTTGTAATCGCGTCGAAAAAAAGCAGTGAAATTTTGCGCCAAATACTCTTTGTCGTATTCGGTGAGTGTGCCCACAATGCCAAAATCCAGTGAAATGTAACGACCCAAAGTTTCGGGCGCCACACTCACCTGAATGTTGCCAGGGTGCATGTCTGCATGAAAGAATCCGTCGCGAAAAACCTGTGTAAAAAACAAGGTCACACCGTCTCTGGCCAATTTGGGAATGTCAACGCCGGCAGCCCGCAGCGCGTCTACCTGACTGATGGGTAAGCCTTTCATGCGCTCCATCACTATGACTTCAGGATGGCAATAATCCCAATGCATTTCTGGAATGAGCACCAAGTTCAGACCTTGCATGTTGCGGCGCAATTGCGCGGCGTTGGCGGCCTCACGCACCAAATCCAATTCATCGTGAAGGTACTTGTCAAATTCTGCGACCACTTCACGGGGTTTTAAACGCTTGCCATCGGCGCTGAGTTTTTCTAGCCAGACGGCCATCATGCGCATCAAACCCAAGTCTTTCTCAATGACGGGCAACATGTTGGGGCGCAAGACCTTCACCGCCACTTCTTGAACCTCGCCCTCTTTGTTTTTAAGCAATGCGAAATGCACCTGTGCAATGGAAGCACTGGCCACAGGCAGATGGTCAAAAGACTCAAAGACATCGGCCACCGAACGGCCAAAGGCACGCTCAATGGTGGCCACTGCAATGTCTGAGCTGAAAGGTGGCACGCGGTCTTGCAGTTTGGCCAACTCTTCGGCAATGTCTTCTGGCAACAAATCACGCCGCGTTGACATCACTTGACCAAACTTCACAAAAATTGGCCCCAAGCCTTCCAACGCCAGCCGCAAACGTTCTCCGCGGGGTACGTTGTGCACACGCCCCAAACTGAGCACGCGCGACAACAGTCGCAACACAGGTTGTTTGAAATTGGACAAGACCAACTCGTGCAGGCCAAATCGCCAAACAGTCCAAACAATGAAGACACCCCGAAAGAATCGGTTCATGGCGCAGCCTTGTGAAGATCGGCCGTCGGCGCAGACTTGCGTGCAAATTGTTGAATCGCCTGCACCGCTTGTTTGCCAACACCCACCAAAGTGTGTGCCGCTGCGTCCCCCAACCAATAGGAAAGGTCTTCTGCAACATCCCAGCGCACATGGTCAATGAGCCAGTTGACTTCGGCCGCCAACTGCACATCGCCCTCAACGTGAACCGCGGGCTTCTCGCCTTTCAGGACGGCTGCGGCCATGGCCAATGGCGAGGTGTCTGTGAGCGTGAGTTTCAGGTCAGTGGATTGGCCACTCACGCGCTCGAGCAAGCCTGCGGGCGTGGGCGACAGCTGAATCAGCTTGTCTTGCCACTGCATTTGTATGCACCGCCCTTTTTGGCGGGCCAAGCGATTTTGAGCTTCTGGCTCGCGACTGATCACATGGTTGAGAAACAAAACCACCCGATTGAGCGTCTCATCCATCACCCATGCGGGTGGCTGTGCATGGGTTGCAAATTGGGTGAGTGCATCGCTCACCAAAGAAAAAGGGGACTGTGTTGCCATAGTCCCCAATTATTCCCGAAAGGCTGGCAGATGCCAGACACTTTCGAAAGATAGCGCCTAATTTATTGCAAGGCTTGCACACCAGCGACCAACCAGCCGCTGTCGCCATTTTTTGGCTTGGTCATGTTCCAAACCTCACGGAAGGGGCTAGGTGCAGCATCGGCCTCTTCACGAATGACGCCGTTGAACTCTACACTGGCCATGTACACATCTGGCAATTCTTCGATGCCCAAGAGCTGCGCTTCCAACATGACCACTTCGGTTTTGTTGGGTTGTCCAGGAAAATTGGACTCGCGCTCAGCCAACTGACTCTTGATTTCCGACAGCATGCTGTCGGTCATCATGGCGCGCAATGAGCCCATGTCGGCACGGTCCCAAGCATCTTGCAGGGTGATGAAATTGCGCTTGGCTGCCGCCACAAAACTGACGCTGTCAAAGCCATTGGGCACACCCCAAGCTTGCGAGCCTTGAAGCGCATTGGGTGCAGTGCCACCAATGGCAGAGCCAATCATGGAGCCGCCTGCTGAAGGGTTGGCTTCTGGCGTGCTGTCAAAGGCTGTATTTTGGCCTTCCCAAGGGCGAGCTGACGCATCGTTGCCCACCTTCTCTGGGTTGTACTGACGCAAAGTGACAGGCGCATCAGCACTCTGGCCTGCGCCTTGGTAAGCCAAGCCACCTTGTTGCGATGCGGCGCTACCCGCGCCACGGTTGCGTGAACGCAAGAAATAACCGATGACACCCACGGCCACCATGGCCAGCAGTGCAAACATCAACATGTTGCCAAAAGCTTCGCCCATGCCCAAGCTGTGTGCCAACCAAGCCAAGCCCAAACCGGCGGCCAGGCCACCCAGCATGGCGCCCCAGGGGCGTTTTGCTGGCGCAGCCGCAGGTGTCGCAGGTTTTGCAGGCGCTGCCGCCTGAGCAGGTGCAGCGGGCGCAGCAGGCTTGACAGCCTCGCGTTGCGACACATTGCTAGATTGTTGACCCACCGACTTGCCGCCGCCCATGCGACGCGCAGCCTCAGCGTTCAAGGCGCCAAAGGTCATGACCAGGGTGATAACGATGCTGAGAAATTTATTCACTTTGTCTCCGAAGAATTCAGAAAAAAACCATCAGCATTTAATGCCGACATGCAAGGCTACCACCCCTGCACTCATGTTGTGAAAATCCACATGACCAAATCCGGCATTTTTCATAAGGGCTTTCAGCTCTTCTTGACCGGGATGCATGCGAATGGACTCGGCCAAATAACGATAGCTGGCATCGTCGCCAGCCACCCATTTGCCCAGCTTGGGCAGAACGCTGAAAGAGTACCAGTCGTAGACTTTTTCAAGGGGCTTGGCCACTTTGGAGAACTCTAAGACCAGCAATTTTCCACCGGGTTTGAGGACACGGCACATTTCCTTCAGGGCCATGTCTTTGTGAGTCATGTTGCGCAGACCAAAGGCCACGCTGACCACATTGAAATGATCGTTGGGAAAAGGCAACTTTTCGGCATCACAGACCAAAGTGGGCAAGATCGCCCCTTCGTTCACCAAACGATCACGGCCAGTTCGCAGCATGGCTTCGTTGATATCGGTGTGCACCACACGACCGGTGGCACCCACTTTTTGAGAAAAAGCCAGGGACAAATCGCCCGTACCACCGGCAATGTCCAAAACCTGGTCGCCCTCTTTCAAATTGGCCACCTGCACGGTGTAAGCCTTCCAAACACGGTGTAAACCCGCCGACATGAGGTCGTTCATGACATCGTATTTGGACGCAACAGAATCGAACACGCCTCGCACGTGCTTGGCTTTTTCTTTTTCGTCTACGGTTTTGAAACCGAAATGTGTTGCACTCATGATCTGTTGTCCATCAATGTGAATGGCCGCAGGCACTTGCAGCCGCCCCGGGCATCGGGTCGTCTCGCTGCACCCCGGCGGCTTGCAAACGCGCGTTGTATTGCTTCCAAAGCTCGTCTTGCTCAGCACCTAAGAAATACAGGTAGTCCCAAGAAAAAATACCACTGCTGTGACCATCTGAAAACGTGGGCTGAACCGCGTAATTACCGACTTGCGACAATTCGTCAATTGCCACCTCGCGTTTACCCGTCTGCAACACCTCTTGGCCTGGCCCGTGTCCTTGTACTTCGGCAGAGGGCGAGTACACACGCATCAGTTCAAATGGAATTCGAAAAGTTTTACCATCCGAAAAACTGATTTCCAAAGCACGGCTTTGGCCGTGAAGGGTCAGGGCTTCTGGTGCGGGTGCGCCTGCTGTCAATCCGGCCATGCGATGCTTTCTTTAAACCAAAACGCGTTCAATGCCGCCCGCATTGGCGGCAGCCACATACTCGGGCATCCATTGCTCACCCAAGATGTGCTTGGCCATTTCGACCACGATGTAATCGGCTTCTAGCAAGCCGTTTTGCAAATCGTCACCATAGCGTGACAAGCCTTGCAAGCAACTTGGGCAGCTGGTCAAGACTTTGATGTTTTCTTTGGCACCCACCATGCCGCTGTCGCGCATTTGCATTTCGCTCTTGCGAATTTCTTCTTCTTTGCGAAAACGCACTTGCGTGGCAATGTCTGGGCGCGTGACACCCAAAGTACCCGACTCACCGCAACAGCGATCGGACTTCAAAACTTGCGGACCCAACAAAGACTTCACCGTTTTCATGGGGTCTTGCAACTTCATGGGGCTGTGACAAGGATCGTGGTACAGGTAAGCGCCGTTGTTGTTCAGCGTCATGCCTTTCTCAAGCAAGTACTCGTGAATGTCGACAATGCGGCAGCCCGGGAAAATCTTGTCAAACTCATAGCCCTGCAATTGGTCGTAACACGTACCGCAACTGACCACCACTGTTTTGATGTCCAGATAATTCAAGGTGTTGGCCACGCGGTGGAACAAAACCCGGTTGTCCGTGATGATCTTCTCAGCCTTGTCAAATTGGCCACTGCCTTTTTGCGGGTAACCACAGCACAGGTAACCCGGCGGCAAGACAGTTTGAACACCGGTGTGCCACAGCATGGCCTGGGTGGCCAAGCCCACCTGACTGAACAAGCGCTCCGAGCCGCAACCAGGGAAGTAAAAAACCGCTTCCGTCTCGGGCGTCGTGGCCTTGGGGTTGCGAATGATGGGCACGTAATCTTGGTCTTCAATGTCGAGCAAAGCACGTGCCGTTTTCTTGGGCAAGCCACCCGGCATCTTTTTGTTGATGAAGTGAATCACCTGCTCTTTGATGGGCGCTGCACCCACACTGGCAGGAGGCGCTTTGGTTTGCTTGCGGGCAAATGTTTTGAGCAAGTCATGCGCAAAACGCTGCACCTTCATGCCCACGCCCACCATGCCGGCGCGAGCCAGCTTGATGGTTTCGGGGTTGGTAGCGTTCAGCATGAACATGGCCGCAGCATTGCCGGGGCGGAATGTTTTTTGGCCCATTTTGCGCAGCAAATTGCGCATGTTCATGGACACATCACCAAAGTCAATTTTGACCGGGCAAGGTGTGAGGCACTTGTGACACACCGTGCAGTGGTCGGCCACGTCTTCAAATTCTTGCCAATGCTTGATGGACACACCGCGGCGTGTTTGCTCTTCGTAGAGGAAGGCTTCCACCAACAAGGACGTGGCCAAAATTTTGTTGCGCGGGCTGTACAGCAAATTGGCGCGCGGTACGTGCGTGGCGCACACCGGTTTGCACTTGCCGCAGCGCAAGCAATCTTTGACACTGTCGGCAATGGCGCCGATGTCAGACTGCTGCATGATGAGCGACTCGTGTCCCATCAAGCCAAAACTGGGCGTGTACGCGTTGGTCAAGTCGGCCTGAATTTCCATGCCATCAGGACCTGCCACATGGCGCATCAACTTGCCTTTGTTGAAGCGGCCTTCGGGGTCAATGCGTTGTTTGTAATCGGCAAAAGGCTGTAGTTCTGCATCGCTTAAAAATTCAAGCTTGGTGATGCCAATGCCGTGCTCGCCCGAAATGACGCCGTCCAAACTGCGGGCCAAAACCATGATGCGCGACACGGCTTCGTGGGCGGTTTGCAGCATGTCGTAGTCGTCAGAGTTGACGGGGATGTTGGTGTGCACATTGCCGTCGCCTGCGTGCATGTGCAAAGCCACCCACACACGGCCTTTGAGCACGCGCTTGTGAATGGCCACGCATTCGTCAAAAATGGGCTGGAATGCAGCGCCCGAGAAAATGGTTTGGAACTGCGCTTTGATTTGCGTTTTCCAACTGGCGCGCAAAGTGTGGTCTTGCAATTGGGGGAACAAGGTTTCGACGCCTTGCAACCAGCCTTGCCACAAATCGCGCACATCGCGCACCACGGCCAAGGCTTGCGACACGCGGTCTTCTAGCAATTCGGCAGACGCAATCTCACTGGTGTCGTCGTCTTTGCCCAAGGGCAAATTGCCTTTGCTTAAAAACAATTCCAATTCGTTGCACAACTTGATTTTGTTGCGCATGGACAACTCAATGTTGATGCGCTCAATGCCATCGGTGTACTCTGCCATGCGAGGCAGAGGAATGACCACGTCTTCGTTCACCTTGAAGGCATTGGTGTGGCGGCTGATGGCCGCCGTTTTTTTGCGGTCTTGCCAAAACTTTTTGCGCGCTTCTGGGCTGATGGCAATGAAGCCTTCACCACTGCGTGAATTGGCAATGCGCACCACTTCCGAGGTGACCTTGGCCACGTCGTCTGCGTTGTCGCCTGCAATATCGGCCAACAACACCATCTTGGGAAAGCCGCCGCGTTTGGACTTGGTGGTGTAACCCACCGCGCGCAAATAGCGGTCGTCCAAATGCTCTAGGCCTGCCAACAAAACGCCCGAGCGCTTTTGCTCGGCAAACATGAAGTCTTTGATTTCGACAATGCTGGGCACGGCATCTTTGGCATTGCCAAAAAATTCCATGCACACCGTGCGCGTGTGATCGGGCATGCGGTGCAAAACCCAGCGCGCGCTGGTGATGAGGCCGTCACAGCCTTCTTTTTGCACACCAGGCAAGCCTGCCAAGAATTTGTCTGTGACGTCCTTGCCCAGGCCTTCTTTGCGAAAAACCGTACCCGGAATGTCCAATCGCTCTTCACGAACCAGCGTGGTGCCGTTGGCTTCGAAATATTTCAACTCAAAACTGGCCACGGCCACGTCATGAATCTTGCCCAGGTTGTGGCCCAGACGGGTAACTTCGAGCCACTGCGCATCGGGCGTGACCATGCGCCAGCTGGCCAAGTTGTCGAGCGCAGTGCCCCACAACACGGCCTTTTTGCCGCCGGCATTCATGGCAATGTTGCCGCCAATGCAGCTGGCTTCAGCCGACGTGGGATCGACCGCAAACACCCAGCCAGCGCGCTCTGCCGCATCGGTGACGCGCTGCGTGACCACGCCGACTTCGGTCCACAAGGTGGGCACTTCTTTGTCCAGGCCAGGCAATTTGACCATCTCGATGCCAGACATGGCCTCGAGTTTTTCGGTGTTGATGACCGCGCTGTTCCAGGTCAGTGGCACAGCACCCCCGGTGTAGCCCGTACCGCCGCCACGGGGAATGATGGTCAAACCCAAAGTAAAACAAGCTTTGACCAAATTGGCCATTTCGGCTTCTGTGTCGGGTGTCAGCACCACAAACGGGTACTCCACGCGCCAATCGGTGGCGTCCGTGACATGGCTGACGCGCGAGAGGGCATCAAATTTGATGTTGTCTTTGGCGGTGAGTTTGCCCAAGGACTTTTGCGTTTTGCGTCGCAATGCGGCCATGGCGGTAAAAGTTTGGTCAAAACTGGCCACGGTTTGTTTGGCCAACACCAACAACTCGCCGACCAAACCATCGCGCAAGGCATCGACGTCAGGCGTGCGGCGCTTTTGCACCTCGCCTAAGCGGTGTTGCAAAGCTTCCACCAACAATTTGCGGCGGTCGGGGTTGTCGAGCAAATCGTCTTGCAAGTACGGATTGCGCTGAACCACCCAAATGTCGCCCAACACTTCATAGAGCATGCGGGCGGAACGACCCGTGCGACGTTCTTCACGAAGTTGGTTCAAAAGATCCCAGGCACGGGAGCCCAGTAAACGAATCACAATCTCTCGGTCGGAGAAGCTTGTGTAGTTGTAGGGAATTTCGCGCAAACGGGGCGAAGAATCGTCCGCTTGCATCAGGTGTTGGAGCGTGGTTGGTGCGTTCATGAGATTTAAGCCCGATTTTACTTCAGGGGGTCAATCACGCACCAAGGGTGGGGGCAGCTCGGGGCACTTTGCGCTTTGTCATGGAAAGCCCGGGTTGTCACCAAACCGTCATCCCGCTGTAATAGGATCCGCACGTCAGTCTTCTCAACACAAGACGACACATCAACAGGAGTACTTATGAGTTACAAAAAAACCTTGGCCGCTTTGGCGGTTGCAGCTTTCAGCATGGGCGCACAAGCTCAAACCGAAATTCAATGGTGGCACTCCATGGGCGGTGCCCTGGGTGAATGGGTCAACGACTTGGCCAAAGACTTCAATGCCAGCCAAAAAGATTACAAAATTGTGCCCACGTTCAAAGGTGGCTACGACGAGTCCATGACGGCCGCCATCGCGGCCTACCGCTCTGGCAACGCCCCTCACATTTTGCAAGTGTTTGAAGTGGGCACAGCCACCATGATGGCCAGCAAGGGCGCCATCGTGCCGGTAGGCAAAGTGATGCAAGACGCCGGACTCAAGTTTGACCAAGAAGCTTACGTGCCAGCGGTTGCCGGCTACTACACAGCGCCCAATGGCCAAATGTTGAGCTTCCCCTTCAACAGCTCCACACCCGTTTTCCATTACAACAAAGACGCCTTCAAAGCAGCGGGCATGGACCCAGAGAAGCCCCCCACAACATGGCCTGAAGTGGCCTTGGCTGCTGCCAAATTGAAAGCCAGCGGTCACAAGTGCCCCTTCACCACCAGCTGGATCAGCTGGACGCAACTGGAAAGCTTCTCGGCTTGGCACAACACCGAGTTTGCAACCAAGGGCAATGGCATGCGCGGCTTGGATGCACGCCTTTCTTTCAATAGCCCCCTGCATGTTCGCCACATTGAGAATTTGGCCAACATGGCCAAGAGTGGTCTGTTCATTTACAAAGGTCGCGGCAACGCGGCCGATGCCACATTTGTCTCTGGCGAATGTGCCATGGCCACAGGCTCCTCAGCCCTGTACGGCAACGTGACGCGCAACGGCAAATTTGCCTATGGCATTGGCACCTTGCCTTATTACCCAGACGTCAATGGCGCACCGCAAAATACAGTGATTGGCGGCGCCAGCTTGTGGGTCATGAGTGGCAAGAAGGCCGATGAGTACAAAGGCGTGGGCCAATTCTTCGCTTTCCTGTCCAAGCCCGACGTGGCGGCCAAAAGCCACCAGCGCACGGGCTACCTGCCGGTCACCAAAGCTTCTTTTGAGTTGACAGACAAGTCTGGTTTCTACAAAAAGAACCCCGGCACAGACGTGTCTGTGACCCAAATGATTCGCAAAACAACCGACAAGTCACGTGGCGTGCGTTTGGGTAACTTTGTGCAAATTCGCACCATCATCGACGAAGAACTCGAAGGCGTGTGGAGCGGCAAGAAACAGCCTAAAGAAGCCTTGGACATCGCCATCAAACGCGGTAACGAGCAACTTGAGCGCTTCGAAAAAGCCAACAAGTAAACTGTTCACCGTTTCAACAGGACATCTTGCTTCTATCAAGCAGCAGAATGTCCTCGCCAAAAGCAGAGGCTGGTGCCTCTGCTTTTGTCCTTTAAATTGACAGTCGTTTCACAAAGAGTTTCATGGAAAAGCGCGTTCGCTTCAAATCAGCCTGGTTGCCTTGGCTGCTCATTGCCCCGCAAATGGTGGTGGTGCTGGTCTTTTTCTTTTGGCCAGCGGGCCAAGCGCTGTACCAAAGCGTGCTAACCGAGGACGCCTTTGGCGGCTCTGTGCAATTTGTGGGCATGGAGAACTTTGACCGGCTCTTCGGTGATGCCAGTTACTTAACGTCCTTCAAAACCACCGCATTTTTCTCGATCTTGGTGGCCAGCTCGGGCTTGTCTATTTCCTTGCTGCTGGCCGTCATGGCCAATCGTGTTGCGCGGGGCGCAGGTTTGTACAAAACTTTGCTCATTTGGCCCTATGCCGTGGCCCCTGTGGTGGCAGGTGTGTTGTGGCTTTTCATGTTCGCATCGCCCATGGGCGTGGTGGCTTACTTTCTGCGCAGCATCGGTTTTGATTGGAACCATCTGCTCAACGGCAACCATGCCATGGCACTGATCGTCATGGCCTCCGTATGGAAGCAAATTTCATACAACTTTTTGTTTTTCTTGGCGGGACTTCAGTCCATTCCCAAGTCATTGATTGAGGCTGCCGCCATTGACGGGGCATCGCCTTGGCACCGTTTTTGGACCATTGTGTTTCCCTTGCTGTCCCCCACCACCTTCTTCTTGTTGGTCATCAATGTGGTGTACGCCTTCTTTGACACCTTTGCCATCATCGATGCCACCACCCACGGCGGTCCAGGCAAAGAAACGGCCATTTTGGTTTACAAGGTTTACTACGACGGTTTCAAAGCTTTGGACATGGGCGGCTCTGCCGCGCAGTCGGTCATCTTGATGGTGATTGTGGTGGCCCTCACCGTGGTGCAGTTCCGCTTCGTTGAAAAGAAAGTGCAGTACTGACATGATCGAACGACGTCCCGGCCTCGACATCTTGTCGCACGTGATCTTGCTGATCGGTGTGTCCATCGTGGCTTTTCCGCTGTACCTCACCTTTGTGGCCTCCACCCAAACAGCTGAGCAAATCTCCAGAAGCATCCCGATGTCGATGATGCCTGGCAACAACTTCTTCGAGTCATATCGACTGGCTTTGTTTGGCGGCGAAACCTCGCTGGGCGGCAAAATTCCAGCGGTTTGGCCCATGATGCAAACCAGCTTGATCAGCGCCTTGGTCATCTCGATTGGCAAGATTGCCATCTCGCTGCTGTCTGCATTTGCCTTGGTTTATTTTCGCTTTCCGTTTAGAAATTTATTCTTCTGGATGATCTTCATCACCTTGATGCTGCCTGTGGAAGTTCGCATCAGCCCGACTTATGAGGTGGTTGCCAATTTGGGCTTACTCAACACCTACGCAGGCCTCACCGTGCCGCTGATTGCATCGGCAACGGCCACCTTTTTACTGCGTCAATTTTTTCTCACGGTGCCCGATGAACTGGTAGAAGCAGCGCGCATGGACGGCGCAGGCCCCATGCGTTTCTTCAAGGACATCTTGCTGCCTTTGTCCGCCACCAACATTGCCGCCTTGTTTGTGATTCAGTTCATTTATGGCTGGAATCAATACCTGTGGCCCCTTCTGGTCACCACCAACGAAGACATGTACCCGGTTGTCATGGGCATCAAACGCATGTTGGCGGGTGAAGCTTATACCGAATGGAACGTTGTCATGGCCACGGCCATTTTGGCAATGCTCCCGCCCGCCCTCGTGGTGATCCTGATGCAAAAATGGTTCGTCAAGGGCCTGGTTGATACTGAAAAATAATGGCTTCCATCACACTTCAAAACATCGTCAAAGAATACGGTTCAGGCGCCAAAGCAGTGCCTGTGATTCACAACCTCAACGCGCAAATCAACGACGGCGAATTTGTCGTCATTGTGGGTCCGTCTGGGTGCGGCAAATCCACACTGCTGCGCATGGTGGCAGGCCTTGAAGAGATCACTGGCGGCAACATTTCGATTGGCGACCGGGTGGTCAACGAACTCGAACCTGCCGAGCGCGACATTGCCATGGTCTTTCAAAACTATGCGCTGTACCCGCACATGAGTGTGTTTGACAACATGGCCTATGGCTTGAAGATTGCCAAAGTGCCTTTGGACGACATCAAAACGCGCGTCGACAAAGCGGCTGGTATTTTGGAACTCAGCCACTTATTGCAACGCAAGCCACGCGAACTGTCAGGTGGTCAACGCCAGCGAGTGGCCATGGGCCGTGCCATTGTGCGACAGCCGCAAGTATTTTTGTTTGACGAGCCCTTGTCCAACCTGGACGCCAAGCTGCGCGCCCAAACCCGTTTGGAAATTCAAAAGTTGCACCGCGAATTGGGCATCACGTCTTTGTTCGTGACGCACGATCAAGTCGAGGCCATGACCTTGGCACAGCGCATGATCGTGATGAACGGCGGGGTGATGGAACAGTTTGGCACCCCCGAAGAGGTTTACAACCGTCCTGCCAGCACCTTTGTGGCCAGTTTCATCGGCTCGCCGCCCATGAACCTGCTCAAACAAGCGCCTGGGCTTGCCAATGGCCAAATTTTGGGCATCCGACCTGAGCATCTCGAGCTCAGCAGCACTGGCTGGGAGATGACCGTTGACACAGTTGAGCTGCTGGGCGCCGAGCGCTTGGTGCATGCTCGCTTGGGTTCCGAATCTCTCACGCTACGGATCGACGCCAGTTTGCCCGCCCCTGCGGCGGGTCAAAGCTTCCATGCCACACCCAAAGAAGGCTGCTTGCATCACTTCAACGCCGACACTGGAAAACGCTTGTGACCCTTGCCCGCACACGCCATTGGCCTTACCCGCGCTGGGTTGCCCACCGCGGCGCGGGTACACTCGCACCCGAAAACACGCTGGCCGCATTTCGCAAAGGGGCTGAACATGGCTATCGCATGTTTGAGTGCGATGCCAAATTGAGCGCTGACGATGTGGTGTTTTTGATGCACGACGCCTCGCTGCACCGCACCACCAATGGCGAAGGCATGGGCGGCGAACATGCGTGGCAACATCTCTCTCAATTGGACGCTGGCAGCTGGCATTCGAGGCATTTCAGCGGTGAACCCTTGCCCACATTGGCCAATGTGGCTCAGTTTTGCATTCGCAACCGCTACTGTCTCAACATTGAAATTAAACCCACACCGGGCGTTGAATTTAAAACGGGTGAGGTCGTGGCGCGTGAAGCGGCCCTACTTTGGCAGCATGAGGCCGTCCCCCCCCTGCTCACGTCATTTCAGGTCGCCGCCTTGCAAGCCGCGTTCAAGGCAGCCCCTCAATTGCCAAGGGGTTTGTTGCTGAACAGTCTTTCGGAGGGTTGGCTTGAGACCGCCAAGTCATTGGCGTGCAGCGCAGTGGTTTGCCTTTACGCCTTGTGGACGCCAGATACTGTCAAGGCGGTGCATGACGCCGGCATGAAGTGCCTCAGCTACACCGTGAATGACGAGTGGGCAGCTCAGCATTTGCTAGCCCTGGGCACTGACGGCATCATCACCGACCGGGTTGACCTGTTCAGCCCCGCCGCCTAAGCCACATCTGCAGCGCCCACTCCACGGTGGCGCAGACCAGGACCAAAGCGCCGTAAGTGGCCATTTTGCCGTCTTGGTCAGTGAGCACGAGGCCGGCGGCCAACACGGCAACGCCTGCCGTGGCGTTGACCAGCCACCGCCAGAGCCAGCTCATTTGGGCTTGGCGTCTGAATTGAAACGAGCCCCAAAGCGTGATGCCGAGCGACAGCACCCACGCCGGGAGCGCAAAATTCATCACATGCCAGAAGACATCGTCCCAACTCATTCAATTCTTTCGTTCACAACACAAGGTTTTATAATTCAAACATGGCAGTTTGGGCATTGGGGTTAAACCACACAACAGCTCCGCTCGATTTGCGCGGGCGGTTTGCGTTTGCCGTGGACCAATTGGCCCCCACTTTGCAACAATTGCGCGGCAATTTGGCCACAGTCACGCACCGAGAGCCCGAAGCGGCCATTCTGTCCACATGCAACCGCACAGAAATTTATTGTGCCGCAGATCAGATGGCCATGGAAGCCACCCTCAAGTGGCTGGCCCACACGGGTGGTGTTTCTGTCCAAGAACTTCGAGACCATACCTATTTGCTGGAAGAAGACCACGTAGCGCGGCATGCTTTCCGTGTTGCAAGTGGCCTTGACTCCATGGTTTTGGGTGAGGCACAAATATTGGGGCAGCTGAAAGACGCGGTGCGCACAGCCGATGAAGCAGGCGCTTTGGGCAGCACCTTGAACCAACTGTTTCAGCGCAGTTTTGCGGTGGCCAAAGAGGTTCGCACCAGCACCGAAATTGGCGCACACTCCATCAGCATGTCAGCTGCCGCGGTACGTTTGGCCAGTCAGTTGTTTGAAGACCTCCAGCACATCAAGGTCCTGTTTGTCGGTGCAGGTGAAATGATCGAGCTGGTGGTGACGCACTTTGCAGCCAAGAACCCGCACAGCATGGCCATTGCCAACCGCAGCATGGACCGTGGTGAAAAATTGGCAGCGCGATTTGGGGCGGAGGTCATGCGTTTGTCGGAGCTGCCCACGCGTTTGCATGAATTTGACGCAGTCATCAGTTGCACTGCAAGCACTTTGCCTTTGATTGGCTTGGGCGCGGTCGAGCGCGCGCTCAAAAAACGCCGCAACCGCCCCATGTTCATGGTGGACCTGGCCGTGCCCCGCGACATTGAGCCCGAGGTGAAATCTTTGGAAGATGTGTATTTGTACACCGTCGATGATTTGGCCAGCGTCATCCAAACCGGCCAAGCCCACCGTCAAGCGGCGGTGGCAGAAGCTGAGGTCATCATTGATGCTGGCGTGCAAAGTTTCATGCACTGGCTGGTGCAACGTGGCAGTGTGCCACTCATTCAACAGTTGAACGCCCAAGCCGACGAATGGCGCGAGGCAGAGATGGCGCGTGCGCGCAAACTGTTGGCCAAAGGCGAAGACCCTGACAAGGTCTTGGAAGCCTTGTCACGAGGCCTCACACAAAAAATGTTGCACGGGGCCATGGCGGAATTGCGCGAAGCAGATCCAGAACACATGCCGCATGCAGTTCATGCTGTTCAACGCATGTTTCTGCGCAAAGAGCGCTAGCGAAGCCACCACCAGCTCGCCTTCGCCGCATTGAGGCATTCTCAATGCCTGGCCTCTTCAGTGCCCTGCCCTTGATTTGCAAAGTTTCATGAAACCATTTTTACGTCACCAACTCGAGCGTTATGCCCAGCGTCTAGAAGAGCTGGACTTTTTATTGTCGCGAGAAGACATCATGGCGGACATGAACCAGTTCTTGAAGCTCTCACGCGAGCATGCAGAGGTTAGCGCGCTGGCCCATCGCTATGCACGTTACCAAGAGCGCAGTCACGATTTGGAGGCAGGCCATGCCTTGGCAGCAAGCAGTGCCGAAGACGCCGACATGAAAGCCATGGCAGATGAAGAGATTCAAAGTGCCACGCAAGAAATGGCAGAACTCGAAATTGAATTACAGCGCATGCTGGTGCCCAAAGACCCTGACGACGCACGCCCAGCCTATTTGGAAATACGTGCCGGCACAGGCGGCGATGAGTCTGCTTTGTTTGCGGGTGATCTGCTGCGCATGTACACCAAATTTTGTGAACGCAAAGGCTGGCGCGCAGAGATCATGTCCGAATCGCCCAGTGAATTGGGTGGCTACAAAGAAGTGGTCATGCGCATTGAAGGCGACAACGTGTTTGGCACTTTGCGTTTCGAATCGGGCGGCCATCGGGTGCAGCGGGTACCTGCCACCGAAACGCAAGGCCGCATTCACACCAGTGCTTGTACGGTGGCCGTCTTGGCGGAACCCGACGAAGCACAGGCCGTCACCATCAACCCCGCCGACTTGCGAATTGACACTTACCGCGCCAGCGGTGCCGGTGGTCAGCACATCAACAAAACCGACTCTGCTGTGCGCATCACCCACATCCCCACGGGCATCGTGGCAGAGTGTCAAGACGATCGCAGCCAGCACCGCAACAAAGCCAAGGCGATGCAAGTGTTGTCTGCCCGCATTCAAGAAAAAGACCGCAACGAGCGCGCGGCCAAAGATGCGGCATTGCGCAAAGGCTTGATTGGCAGCGGCGACCGCTCTGACCGCATTCGCACTTACAACTTCCCCCAAGGCCGGCTCAGTGATCACCGCATCAACCTCACTTTGTACAAGCTGAGTTTCATCATGGAGGGGGACCTGGAAGAGGTCACCCAGGCTTTGCAACACGCCAGACAAGCCGAGCAATTGGCAGAGTTGGAATTGAGTTTGCCCGCATGAACGTCACCCAGTGTTTAAGTCATGCCCAAGTGCTGGGCTTGCCCCGATTGGAAGCGCAAATAATGTTGCTGCATGCACTGGGCCGCCCACTGCATGACCGTGCTTGGTTGTTGGCGCATGACACCGATCAGGTCACGCCAGAGCAAGTGGCCACTTTGACAGTGTGTGTGCAACGGCGCCTGCAACAAGAGCCTGTGGCCTACATCGTGGGTCAAAAGGAATTTTTTGGTCTGACGCTGCACATCGACAAACGCGTCTTAGATCCCAGAGACGATACCGAAGTTTTGGTGGAATGGGCCCTGACATGCAGCACCCCATTTGCCCGGCCGCGCTTCTTAGATTTAGGCACGGGCAGCGGGGCCATTGCACTGGCGCTCAAATCGCAACTGGCTGATGCCCAAGTCACAGGCGTTGATGCCAGCCTCGATGCGTTGAACGTGGCCCGGCACAATGCCCAGCGTTTGTCGCTGGACGTTTCCCTTCTTCATAGCAATTGGCTGGCACAGGTCACGGACGTGTTTGAGGTCATTGCCACCAATCCACCTTACATCGAGGCCCAAGACCCCCATCTGGCAAACCTGAAGCACGAGCCTTTAGCCGCCTTGGTCAGTGGTCCAGATGGTCTGGACGACATTCGTCACATCGTTTTAAACGCCAAAGCGCATCTGGTTGAAGGCGGGTGGCTACTGATTGAACATGGCTGGCAACAAGCGCCCCAAGTCAGAGCCCTGCTGCAGGTGGCAGGCTACCACCAAGTGCAGTCAAAATTAGACCTTGCAGGCATTGAGCGCTGTTCAGGCGGACAAAAATAAGCCCTGACCAGCACAAGCCTTGGCAACATGAAATAATCACCCCCTACTGATGACATCGGAAAGACAACGAGGACACCTATGAGCGATACACAAACCCGCATTGATGATTTGGTCAAACACAACGACGTTGTGCTGTTCATGAAAGGCAGTGCCAGCTTTCCAATGTGCGGGTTTTCGGGCCGTGCCATTCAAATTTTGAAGGCCTGTGGTGTCGACACCAAAGCCGTCAAAACAGTCAATGTGCTGGACGATGCAGAAATTCGCCAAGGCATCAAGGAATACAGCAACTGGCCCACCATTCCCCAGCTTTACGTCAAAGGCGAGTTCATTGGCGGCTCCGACATCATGATGGAAATGTACGAATCTGGCGAACTGGTTCAGGTACTGGGCACCACGCCCAACGCTTGATCGTGCGCTGATCATGGCGGCTTCTGATGGAAGCTTGCCCAGCTTGGCTTCAGTCAACCGATTGAAGCCATTTTTTTTGCGCACTCAGCACGGCTTGCGGATAAGCGGCTTGCCCACGACTGCCGTTGTAGCGACCCAAGGCTAAAAACAACTGGCCATTTTCGCGTTCAATCATGTGACGCAAAATGACACATCCAAATCGGAGTTGTGTTTGCGTATGAAATAACACACGCTCATTGCCTTCGCCAATGCTGCGCGTCCAAAACGGCATCACCTGCATGTAGCCTCTGGCACCGGCACTGGAAATGGCATATTTTCTAAAGGCACTTTCCACCTCAATGAGTCCCAGCACCAAAGACAAAGACAAACCTGCGCGCCGGGTCTCGTACCACAGCGTGTGCAGAAATTCTTGTCGATCGTCTGGGTGGCTCATCCATTGCTGCAAACGCAGCGCGGCGGCTGCCAACCAGCTGTTGAATTGATCTTTTTCCTTCGCCGTTGGCAACACCGGCACAGGCGGTCCGCTTTGCAGAACCGCCTGGCGCAGAGCCGTTCGAACCGAATCTGACAGCGCTTCTTCGGCTTGGTTGCCGGCATAAGCTGGCCGCTGCAGACATGCCAGCAAGCCAAAGGACTGAAATACAGCGCCTGCAAGAGCGCCGCCACCCAACTGCGCGTGGCGCAAAAATTTGCGTCTTGGCAAATTCATGCACCCTGCTTTCAGTTGGCCTGGGCCAATGTCACTGGCCCAGTTTGGCCAAGACAAATGCGGCAATGTCTGCAGGGGCAACGGCCGTGGCTTGCGCATCGCGGCGATGTTGGTATTCCAATTTGCCTTCTTTGAGGCCACGGTCGCCCAAGGTGATGCGATGGGGCACACCAATGAGTTCCCAATCGGCAAACATGGCGCCTGGGCGTTCGCCTCGATCGTCGAGCAACACATCTACGCCCGCCGCCATGAGGTCAGCATAGAGCTTTTCGGAAGCCGCTTTAACATCGGGGCTGCGGTCGGCGCCAATGGGGCAAATGACCACCGTGAAAGGCGCGATGGCGTCGGGCCAAATGATGCCCTTGGCGTCGTGGTTTTGCTCAATGGCGGCTGCGGGCAATCGCGTCACACCAATGCCATAACAACCCATTTCCAAGAATTGAGGTTTGCCGTTTTCGTCTAAGAATGTGGCGTTCATGGCTTGGCTGTACTTGGTGCCTAAATAAAACACGTGACCTACTTCAATGCCGCGCTCAATGGTCAAGGCGCCTTTGCCATCGGGGGAGGCGTCGCCCGCGACCACATTGCGCAAATCGGCCACCATCATGGGTTCGGGCAAATCACGACCCCAGTTGACACCGGTGATGTGATGGTCCAGTTGATTCGCGCCACAAATCCAATCGGCCATCACAGCCACTTCGCGATCGGCCACCACATTCAAGGGCTTCTTCAAATTCAAGGGGCCTAAGTACCCAGGCTTGCAGCCAAAGTGTTCGTCAATTTCTGCCAAGGTGGCAAAACGGAAACCTGCATCCAAGCCTGGCAACTTGCCCACTTTGACTTCGTTCATGTCGTGATCGCCACGCAGCAGCAACAACCAAACTTTGGAGGCTTTGATGTTGCCTTGTTCGTCAGTTTCGTCGGTGGCCAACACCAAGGACTTCACGGTGGTGGTCAAAGGTACGTTCAACAAAGCCGCCACATCTTCGCAAGTGCTCTTGCCAGGCGTCGGTGTCAAGGCTTGAGGTTTGGAAGCCGCTGGGCGTGCTTGTGAAGGCGCCAAGGCCTCGGCCTTTTCCATGTTGGCCGCGTAATCGCTGTTGGGGCAATACACGATGGCGTCTTCGCCGGTGGCCGCAATCACTTGGAACTCTTCGCTCAAATCGCCACCAATGGCGCCGCTGTCGGCGGCCACAGCGCGGTAGCTCAAACCAAAGCGGTCAAAGATTTTGCGATAGGCATCGGCCATGATTTTGTAGCTTTGCTTGGCAGACAGTTGGTCGCGGTCAAAGCTGTAGGCGTCTTTCATGATGAACTCACGGCCACGCATCAAACCGAAACGGGGACGGCGCTCGTCACGGAATTTGGTTTGAATTTGGTAGAAGTTCTTGGGCAATTGCTTGTAGCTGCGGAGTTCTTGACGCGCCACATCGGTGATCACTTCTTCGCTGGTGGGTTGGACCACAAAGTCGCGGCCATGACGGTCCTTGATGCGGAGCAACTCTGGTCCCATCTTTTCAAAACGACCCGTTTCTTGCCACAGCTCGGCAGGCTGCACCACCGGCATGGTCATTTCAATGGCCCCCGCGCGGTTCATCTCTTCGCGAACAATCGCCTCTACTTTGCGAATGACGCGCAAGCCCATGGGCATGTAGTTGTAAATGCCAGCGCCCAGGCGCTTGATCATGCCGGCGCGCATCATCAGTTGATGGCTGACCACCTCGGCGTCGGCAGGCGCTTCTTTGAGGGTGGAAATTAAAAATTGACTGGCTTTCATGGGCGATTCCAAGTGTTCTCAGGGTGAGTCCCAATGTTGCACAGAGCTGTCCGTGCATAATGGACACAGTTTAAAAATTTGGGGTTTGATTATGCTTGACCGCGAAGGCTTTCGGCCTAACGTCGGCATCATTCTGCTCAACCAGAAAAATCAGGTGTTTTGGGGCAAGCGCATCCGCACCCACAGCTGGCAGTTTCCGCAGGGCGGCATTGACCGGGGCGAAAGCCCCGAACAGGCCATGTTCCGCGAACTGCACGAAGAAGTGGGGCTCCTGCCGGAGCATGTGCGAATTGTGGCCCGTACCCGAGATTGGTTGCGCTATGAAGTGCCTGATCGTTTCATCAGAAGAGACGCCAGGGGCCATTACAAGGGCCAAAAGCAAATTTGGTATTTACTCCAGCTGGTAGAACCCGACTGGAATATCAACCTGCGCGCCACCAACCATCCAGAGTTTGACGCTTGGCGCTGGAACGATTTTTGGGTGCCGCTCGATGTGGTGGTGGAGTTCAAGCGAGGCGTCTACGAAATGGCGCTTACCGAATTGTCCCGATTTCTGCCACGTTACGACAACCGCGGACGGTCGTATCGCGGTCCGGCCAGGCCTCGCAACGACAACCCAGACGGGTTGCCAGGCCATCCGTCAGGCAGCGAAAGCGCCGTCACCGTTCAATTTGGGTTCGTGCAAACACAAATTCGAATGGAATTGCCTCCTGGTGGCAGTTTCGACCCCGACCCTCAAAACAGTTTGAACAAGCCGCCAACGGACGGCCAATGAAAAAGGGGCTCTGGAGCCCCTTTTTGTATGGGTCATTGAAGCACTTAGCGGGTCAATATCAGGTTGTCGCGGTGGACAAACTCTGGCTCTGCGATGTAGCCCAGCAAGCCTTCAAACTCTGAAGAAGATTTGCGGCAAATGAGCCTTGCTTCAGCACTGGCGTAATTGGCCAAACCACGGGCAATTTCCAAGCCCTTCACATCGCGAATGGCAATCACGTCACCACGAGAAAAATCACCTTCGACTTGGGTCATGCCGATGGCCAGCAAACTTTTGCCTTCTGCCTGCAACTTAGAGGCCGCGCCGGGATCGATGGTGACAGCACCACGCAATTGCAAATGATCGGCCATCCATTGTTTACGGGCTTGCTGTTTTTGAGTTTGCGCCACAAGCAAAGTGCCAATGGCTTCACCCCTGCACAAGCGAATGAGCGCATCAGGTTCACGGCCCCAAGCAATGACCGTGGATGCGCCAGAACCAGCCGCTCGCTTGGCCGCCAAAATTTTGGTAATCATGCCGCCACTGCCAATGCTGGAGCCAACGCCACCCGCCATGGTCTCTAATGCAGGATCGCCAGCGCGGGCTTCGTGAACAAACTCGGCAGCAGGATTTTTGCGAGGGTCGGCGGTGTACAAACCTTTTTGATCGGTGAGGATGACCAAGGCATCGGCTTCGACCAAGTTGGCCACCAATGCACCCAAGGTGTCGTTGTCACCAAACTTGATTTCATCGTTGACCACCGTGTCGTTCTCGTTGATGACTGGCAGCACTTTGTGTTGCAGCAAGGTCAGCAATGTAGAGCGGGCGTTTAAATACCGTTCGCGGTCGGCCAAGTCGGCATGGGTGAGCAGCACCTGCGCACTGCCCAAACCGTTTTCGCGCAACTTGGTTTCGTACATTTGGGCCAAGCCCATTTGTCCCACCGCTGCGGCTGCTTGTAGTGCATGAATTTCTTGGGGGCGTGTGGTCCAGCCCAAGCGCTTCATGCCCTCGGCAATGGCACCGCTAGAGACCATGATGACTTCACGGCCCTCTTGCGCCAATAAGGCCATTTGTCTGCACCACTCACCAATGGCCGCTTCGTCAAGGCCGCGTCCTTCATTGGTGACCAAACTAGAGCCAACCTTGACCACGATGCGGCGCGCATCGCGCAGAACAGTGGACGTGAATGGCTGACTCATGGCGTTCAATTTGACAATGGGTTCAGAGACTCCGAGGACATCTCAATTATTGGGGTGGCTCTTCCACAAAGCGCGGATCGATGTAAACAGGTGCTTGTTCTTGCACCTGTTGGGCCTTGATGTGCTGGAAAATAGTTTTGATCAAAGGCTCACAACCTTCACGCGTGAGGGCTGAGATTTCAAACACGGGGCCTTTGTATTTAAAGCGCTTGATGAAGTCTTTGACGCGTGCTTCGCGCTCTTCGGCCGGCACCATGTCGAGCTTGTTGAGCACCAACCAACGGGGCTTGTCGTACAAGGCTTTGTCGTATTTTTTGAGTTCGCCCACAATGGCTTTGGCCTGTGCCACCGGATCGACGGCTTCGTCAAAAGGCGCAAAGTCAATGATGTGCAACAGCAAACGGGTGCGCTGCAAATGGCGCAAGAACAAATGACCCAAGCCAGCGCCGTCTGAGGCACCCTCAATGAGGCCTGGTACATCGGCCACCACAAAGCTTTGCTCGGGGCCTACGCGAACCACACCCAAATTAGGGTGCAGCGTTGTGAAAGGGTAGTCGGCAATTTTGGGGCGCGCGTTGGAGATGGCAGCAATGAGCGTGGACTTGCCGGCATTGGGCATACCCAGCAAACCGACATCGGCCAGCACTTTCAACTCCAGCTTGAGTTCTTTTTTCTCACCAGGCCAGCCTGGTGTTTTTTGGCGTGGCGCGCGGTTAATGGCGCTCTTGAAACGCATGTTGCCAAAGCCACCATCACCGCCTTTGGCAATCATGATGACCTCACCCGGCTGGAGCAACTCATACAAAACTTCGCCTGTTTCGGCGTCGGTGATGATGGTGCCCACAGGCATTTTGAGGGTGACATCGTCGCCCATGGCGCCGAACATGTCGGAGCCCATGCCGTGTTGGCCGCGCTTGGCCTCGTGACGGCGTGAATAACGAAAGTCAACCAAGGTGTTGAGGTTGGGGTCGGCCACGGCAAACACGTGACCACCACGGCCACCGTCGCCGCCATTGGGGCCGCCAAACTCTTTGTATTTCTCATGACGGAACGAGACGCAGCCGTTTCCGCCATCGCCCGCGGCGATGTCAATATAGGCTTCGTCAACAAATTTCATGAGAAATCCAGTTTATGTATTGAAGTTTGAACTCTGGAACAAAAAAGCCCCGACTTGGCGGGGCTCTTTGCGCAAAGGCTCACGCTGTTTAAGCAGCAGTGATGTTCACCATTTGCTTGTTCAGAGCACCCTTTGTGCCGAACGACACGTGGCCGTCAACCAAAGCGAACAATGTGTGGTCTTTGCCGATGCCGACATTGGTGCCAGCGTGGAACTTGGTACCACGTTGACGAACAATGATGGAGCCAGCGCTGATGAGTTCACCACCGAAAGCTTTCACACCGAGCATTTTGGGCTTGGAATCGCGCCCGTTTCGCGTAGAGCCGCCGCCTTTTTTCTGTGCCATGACCTAAGCTCCTTAGCCTGCAATTGCACCGATTTGCAGTTCTGTGTACTGCTGGCGGTGACCTTGACGTTTTTGATAGTGCTTGCGACGGCGCATCTTGAAGATGTGCACTTTGTCGTGCTTGCCGTGTGCCAACACAGTGGCTTTAACAGTGGCGCCGGACACCAGGGGCGTGCCAACCTTCAGATCTGCGCCGTTGCCGACTGCCAGAACCTGGTCGATCACGATTTCCTGGCCCACGTCCGCAGCAATCTGTTCTACTTTAATTTTTTCGCCAGCAGCAACACGATACTGTTTGCCGCCGGTTTTTATGACCGCGTACATAATGACCTTTTTGATATTTTTGATATCTTGGATGGAATTTCCCTAGGACGAACCCTAAGGAACCGCGGATTTTAGCACGGACTTTTGGGACTTGCCAAGCCCCCCTGTCAAGCAGCCCCAACACGAGGGCGAGGCCAGCATTTTCGCTCTCTATAATCGGCACCAAACACAGAATGTCCAGCTTTAACCCAGGTTTAAATGGAATAAAGGCGTTCTGGCCCCTGCCACCCTGTTGAGTCCCGCCATTTTGTCTACCACTGCACCCCCTGCACCTGCCTCCTCAGCCACAGCTTTGGCCTTGGTGGCACAAGACATGGCCAAGGTCGACGCGGTCATTGCCGACCGACTCAGCTCCGGCGTGCCCTTGGTAGGGCAAGTGGCCCAGTACATCATTTCGGCGGGCGGCAAGCGTCTGCGGCCTGTCATTCTGCTGCTGACATGCGGCGCCCTGAATTACCACGCACCCCACAAATTCAGTCTGGCCGCCGTGGTTGAGTTCATCCACACGGCCACTTTACTGCACGACGATGTGGTGGACGAGTCCACCTTGAGACGCGGCAGACCCACAGCCAATGAAAACTTTGGCAACCCCGCCAGCGTGCTGGTGGGTGACTTCCTTTACTCCCGGGCCTTCCAAATGATGGTTGACGCTGGCAGCATGCGCATCATGCAAGTGTTGGCCGATGCAACCAATGTGATTGCCGAAGGTGAAGTGCTGCAACTGATGAACATGCACGACGCCTCGCTGGACGAAGAAGCATATTTGCGCGTCATTCGCTCTAAAACGGCCAAATTATTTGAGGCCAGCGCTCGTTTGGCGGCCATTTTGGCCCAAACGTCTCCAGCGCTGGAAGAGGCTTGTGCCGAGTATGGCCAAGCATTGGGCACGGCCTTCCAAGTCATTGATGATGTGCTGGACTACGAAGGCAACGCCGCCGAAATGGGCAAGAACTTGGGCGATGATTTGCGCGAAGGCAAAGCCACCTTGCCCCTCATTTTGGCCATGCAGCGCGGTACACCGGCCCAAAAAGAGCTGGTGCAGAAAGCCATCGAAACGGGCTCAGTCGATCAATTGAGCCAAGTCATTGCCATTGTTCGCGAAACCGGTGCGCTGGATGGCAGTCGTCAAGCGGCCATGGCAGAGGCACAACGCGCCATCAACGCGGCGCAGCATTTACCTGACAACGCCTACAAAGACGCGCTGATCGCGCTCGCTTCCCAATTGCTAGTTCGCAAAAACTAAAGTTTGCGTGGCCTGGTAAGCCTTAACCAGCCCGCGCACATTGAGTCTCGATCAACTGGCCAGCAGTTGCGCAAACCGAGCCAAGTCAACATTGCCACCACTGATGATGACACCAACGCGTTGACCACGAAGCGTTGCGGCCGCTTGAACAGCCGCAGCCAAAGACAAGCAGCCAGTAGGCTCGACCACCATCTTCATGCGCTCGGCATAAAAACGCATGGTCTCGATCAGTTGCGAATCGGTCACGGTGTGAATGTCATCCACCAAAGCTTTGATGATTTCAAAGGTGATGGCGCCCACCATGGGGGTTTGTGCACCATCGGCGATGGTCACGGGGGTTGCAATTTTGACGCGCTCGCCTTTGCGAAACGATTGCTGCGTGTCGTTTCCAGCTTCTGGTTCGACACCGTAAATTTTGCAATGGGGTGAGCGTGCTTTGGCCGCCAACGCACTGCCACTGAGCAAGCCGCCACCGCCCAAACAGACAAACAAAGCATCTAGCTCGCCCACCTCATCAAACAACTCAAGGGCTGCTGTTCCCTGCCCCGCTAGGACATCGGCATGGTCAAACGGAGGAATGAAGGTCAGACCTTTTTGATGGGCCAATTGCAGCGCTTTGGCACTGGCATCCTCGGTATACCTGTCGTAGCCAATCACCTCGGCACCATAGCCTTGGGTGGCGGCCAACTTGGCCGGCGATGCATCGTGCGGCATGAAGATGGTGGCGGGCACGCCCAAAATGCGGGCAGACAAAGCCACCGCCTGGGCGTGATTGCCCGATGAATAAGCCACCACACCAGCCTGCCTTTGTGCTTGGCTTAACTTGGCCAAGGCATTGAAGCCGCCCCGAAACTTGAACGCACCCATTCGCTGAAAGTTTTCACACTTGATGAAAACCTGCGCTTGGAGTTGCGCGTTCAAACTTGCTGACTGTAAAACCGGCGTGCGATGTGCAATGCCCTCAAGCCTTAGCGCCGCGTCGAGGACATCTTGAAAACTGGGCAGCAAGCTTGGCATGGTGAACTTTAAGAACAAAAAAACCAACAGGATGGTGCCAGCCATCCGCGCAAAGGTCAACCATTACCTGACCTGCGCCAAGCACTGCTGCTTCATGTCATGGGACTTGATGCTGTGGCAATAACTTTGCTGTGCCAGCACATTGGCCAAGCACATGTTTCGGGTGTCGACATCTCTGACGGCATGGCAATAAGAATTTTGTTTTTTGGACATGGCCAAACACACGTTCTTTTTGTCTGGGTTATGAATTGAGAAGCAAGCGTTGTCACTGGCCTGAGCAGATCCGATGAACATCAAAGCCCACAAGCCAAGCCCTATGCCCCTATTTTTCATCGAAATCCTCTTTTTGTTCAGTTTCATTCTGATTTAACTCAGCTCTAGCGCAAATGGTTGAGAGGCCAGTTTGCGCCATCCATTAAACTCAAGTCTTCAACATCTTGCAAGAAAGTAGACCCCTATGGGCGCGCAGTGGAAAGCAAAAGGCAAGGCACAAGCCGCAGATGCCAGAGGCAAACTGTTTGGTCGCTTGGCCAAAGACATCATGATGGCCGCCAAGAGTGGCGCCGACCCAGCAGCCAATTCAAGGTTGCGATTGGTGGTTGAACAAGCCCGTAAAGTGTCGATGCCCAAAGACACTTTAGAGCGTGCCATTAAAAAAGGCGCTGGCTTGCTGGGCGACCCGGTCCATTTCGAACGCGTGATTTACGAAGGTTTCGCACCGCATCAAGTGCCCGTCATGGTCGAAGCACTCACCGACAACCTCAATCGCACGGCCTCTGAAGTTCGCGTGTTGTTTCGCAAAGGCCAATTAGGTACCTCGGGTTCTGTCTCATGGGATTTTGACCATGTTGGCATGATTGAGGCCGAGTCGGCACAAGCAGATGCAGACGCAGAACTGGCCGCCATTGAAGCTGGCGCACAAGACTTTGAAGCGGCCGATGAAGAGGGTGTCACCGTATTTATCACAGACCCCAGCGATTTGGATTTGGTCAGCAAGGCATTGCCAGAGCATGGTTTTACCGTGTTGTCCAACAAACTGGGTTACAAGCCCAAAAATCCGGTCAATCCAGCCAACCTGTCCGCAGAACAGCTTGAAGAGGTGGAGAATTTCTTGGCCGCCATTGACGGCAATGACGATGTTCAAAACGTTTTTGTTGGATTGTCAAATTAAACCGTTTGCTGCTGCCTGAATCCCCTAGCCATGACTGCGCTGAAATCTCCCGAACTTTTATTGCCTGCTGGCTCGCTCGACAAAATGCGGGCCGCGTACGACTTTGGCGCCGATGCCATTTACGCAGGGCAGCCCCGTTATAGCCTGCGCGCGCGCAACAACGAGTTCAAGCTTGAGCAAATTGGCATCGGCATCGCTGAAGCCCACGCGCGCGGTAAAAAGTTTTTTGTCACCAGCAACTTACTGCCTCACAACGACAAGGTTCGAACCTACTTGCGAGACATCGCGCCAGTGATTGAGATGAAACCAGACGCCTTGATCATGGCCGATCCTGGCTTGATCATGATGGTTCGAGAAAAATGGCCAGAGATGCCCATTCACTTGTCTGTGCAGGCCAACACAGTCAATTGGGCTGCGGTTAAGTTTTGGCAAAAGATGGGGGTTGCCCGCATCATTCTCAGCCGCGAATTGAGTTTGGACGAGGTTGAGAAAATTCGCCAAGAATGCCCCGACATGGCGCTTGAAGTATTTGTACATGGTGCGTTGTGCATTGCTTATTCAGGCCGTTGCTTGCTCTCTGGCTACTTCAACCGTCGCGACCCCAACCAAGGCACCTGCACCAACGCTTGTCGATGGCGCTATGGCACCCAAGAGGCCACAGACGAAACCGATTCAGGCGAAGTCATTCCGGTGCGCATGGCGGATGACTTCAACTTCGAACACGAGCAAGAAAATGCCGAGAAAGCCTTTTCTGCCTGCGGTGACGGTCAGCGCCACCCTGCAGCAGACAATGTTTATTTGATTGAAGAAGCAGGGCGACCTGGGCAGCTCATGCCCATCATGGAAGATGAGCACGGCACTTACATCATGAACAGCAAAGATTTGCGCGCCGTTGAGTTGATTGAACGCTTGGTGAAAATTGGCGTGGATTCGTTGAAAATTGAAGGTCGCACCAAAAGCCTTTACTACGTGAGCCGCACGGCTCAAGTCTATCGGCGCGCCATTGACGATGCGGTTGCGGGTCGTCCCTTCAACCCAGAGTTGATCACCGAACTAGACGGCTTGGCTTCCAGAGGCTACACCTCTGGTTTCTTGGAACGCCGCCCAGCCCAGGACTATCAAAATTACGAGACCGGCCATTCAGTCGGACACCGCAGTCAATTTGTGGGCGAAGTTCGAAGCGTTGGCGATGGCTGGGCACTGGTCGAAACCAAAAACAAGTTCTCGGTAGGCGACACCCTTGACATCATTCACCCTAGTGGCAATCGCAAAGTGCAGCTGACACACATGAAGAGTGAAAAGGGCGAGGCCATTCATGTGGCCCCCGGTAGCCCGCTCAAAGTTTGGATTCCAGTCGATGGGCCCGCGGAAGGTGCGCTGATTGCGCGCATGTTCTAAAACTGCCAGACCTGTGACTTAGTGTGCGGCAGGTTTGGGCTTGTCGGCACCAACCGCCTTTTGCAGGCACACAATCTTGCCGTCTTTTTCTTTGAATTCGAATTTAGGACATGCTTCTGGGTTGCTGTTTTTGTTGACAGGCTGAGGCAACGAATCAGGCGTTGATTTGGGGCGCGTGATTTTCTCGGGCACGACCGAGCGCTCGGTCTTCTTTTTGTCGTCCGCTTTGGGCGCATCAGCGGCCTGGGCATTGAGCGCAAGCAATGCGACACAAATCAACGCATAGTTCATGTTTAGTTTTCCCAAAAAAACACATCATTCAAGGGTTTGCCAAAAACCTCGGCAATGCGCAGTGCGCATTCCAAAGTGGGCGAGTATTTACCGGCCTCAATGGCTGCAATGGTTTGTCGTGTGACGCCCACTTTTTCGCCCAATTCAGACTGCGTCATTTCGTGGGCCAAGAATCGCAAGGTCTTGACCTGGTTCACCAATTGCCGATTAGACATGAAAACCTTGTCGATAAGACTTGAGAACCAAGAAGTAATGCACCACTTCGGCAAAGACCACCGCCAAAAATGCCGCATCCACAATTTGCCAGCGAGATGCACTGAAAGGCATCACAAAGCCGACACAAATCATGCCTGCAATGAGTACGTGATAAGCCGCTGCGGAGGCTTTCAGGTCAATCAATTGATCGCGCTCATCGGAAATTTCAGGGCCTTGGCTTCGCGATTGTCGCCAGTTCCATAACCGCACAAGACCTGCCACCAGCGCCATCGAAAGCAAGGCAACAGACAAAGGCAGCAAGCGCATGAGATCGGGCGGTAAGGCAGCCATGTACCAGCGATCAGCCAAACCAAAATAGGCCGCTGGAACCAGTAACAAACAAATCAACCAGGCCCAGGCTGTGCGTTCTTTGGGGTGCATGCTTTTCATTTCTGCAAAAAAAGTTTAAATGTAAAAATGATCATACACAATGTTAAATATTTTTAACAAGCATAAATTCACCTAAACTCATTTTTTTAGCCAACTGCTGTTTCAACGTCGGAATTAAACGGATGCGCCAATCGCCAGACAACCTGCTGCCTGAAAATTGGCACAAATACTTTGCCATTGAGGCCAACAATGCTGCGTGGTCCATGTCCGAGGCTGTGGCAGACGTTAGCCTCCGCATTGATTTACTGGATGCAGCACATGCCGCAGCGTGGCATTGGCGTGTCGTCGGCAAAGAAATCAACCAGATGCGAAGTGTGATGCTGCTGGCATTGGTTCATGCCCGCATGAACATGGGACCCAGTGCCTGGGCTTACGCAGAGCGCATGAGAATGTATTTCACCGACAAAAACGACACCCCTGATTGGGAATTGGCATTCACACACACGGTACACGCTTTGGCTGCGCGCGCTTTCGGCAAAACTGCAGAATTTCAAGCGTCGCGTCAAGCCGCCATCGCAAGCATCGCTTTGATTCGAGACAAGAATGATCGCGAAGTGGTGCTAAAAACGTTTCAGCACATTGCACACAACTGATACACCACATGTCCAAAGAACTCAAAGGCGCCGCTTATTGGGATGCGCGCTTCCAGCCATCTATTTATGCCTACGGCGAGGCCCCCAACGATTTTTTGGCATGGGCAGCGCCACAGGTCAAGTTGGGCAAAGCCGTGTCGCTGTGCGAAGGCGAAGGCCGCAACGCAGTGCATCTGGCCAAACTAGGGTTTGAGGTCACTGCCGTTGATTTTTCAAGCGTCGGCCTGGCCAAAGCGAAAGCGCTGGCGGAACGTCACCAGGTTACGCTGAATTACATCGTTGCGGACTTGAAAGATTTCCAGTTGGAAGAAAACGCTTGGGACTTGATAGTCAGCGTGTTTTCGCAGCCCGATGTGGCAGTACGCCAACGCCTTTACGCGCAGTTAAGCGCGTCATTAAGATGCGGCGGCGCCTTCATCTTAGAGTCCAAAGTAAGTGCTGAACAGGCTGAGTCTCGGTACCCAGGACTTGCGGCGCTTCAGCAAGAAATTAAACCGCTGCAAGCGCGTTTTTCGTGTCAAGACACTCGGGAGTTGTGCGAAGGCAGTTATCACGTGGGCCTGCACACCACCGCACAAATTCTTGCATTTAAAACCTAGCTGATTTTTCGCGGATGTTTGCGCGCATCATGGCATGCCCTGACATGATGAAACGGTCCGCAAATGGAACGCCCTTCTTCCGACTTTCAACGCTCGGCCGTTGAAGCGCCTGTGGTGCACTACCTGCAACACGCGTGGGAAACCGCATCCAAGTTGCGCGCCTCCGACCTCCATTTCGAACCCTTCGAAAACTTTTACCGCGTTCGTTTACGCGTGGACGGTGTCTTGCAGGAAATTCCACCACCACCCTACGCATTCAAAGATCAAATTGCTTCTCGCATCAAAGTTCTGGCCAAGCTAGACATTGCCGAAAAACGCCTGCCGCAAGACGGCCGCATGACCGTTGGCCTGCGCAATTTACAGCGCTTGAATTTAAGGGTCAGCACACTGCCCACTTTGTTTGGCGAAAAATTAGTGGTTCGGGTGTTGGCCACAGACCTGACACAACTAGACCTAGACCAACTGGGTTATGGCACGCCCGAAAAACAACGCATGCTGGAGGCCATTCACAAACCGCAAGGACTGATTTTGGTCACTGGCCCCACAGGCTCGGGCAAATCGCAATCACTGTATGCCTGCTTGCACCTTTTGAACCGTCCTGAAGTCAACATTGCCACGGTAGAAGACCCATCAGAAATTCAATTGAGTGGCATCAACCAGGTCAACGTCAAAGAACACATTGGCTTGAATTTCGCCAGTTCACTCAAGGCCTTTTTAAGGCAAGACCCAGACGTGCTCATGGTGGGCGAAATCAGAGACTCAGAAACCGCCGACATCGCCATCAAGGCCTCGCAAACCGGGCATTTGGTCATGTCCACTTTGCACACCAACGATGCGGTAGGGGCCATCGTTCGGCTGCGCAACATGGGGGTGGCCGCCTACAACCTCAGCGCCAGCATCAGCCTCATCTCTGCCCAACGGCTCATCAGGCGTTTGTGCTTGCATTGCCGTCAGCCTATGCATGTGTCCAGTCAAGCGTTGGGCAAATTGGGCTTGCAAATGTCCGTCAAAGACTTCTCCTTTGAGCCTGCTTTTTTCAGTCCGCAAGGTTGTGCGCAATGTCACAAAGGCTATTGGGGACGCATCGGTATTTTTGAAGTCATGCCCATGAGTGCCGGCCTGCGTCATTTGGTCTTATGCGAAGCCAGTCATGCACAACTGGCAACACAAGCCCACAAAGAAGGCGTTCACAGCCTGCGCCATGCCGGTTTGATGCAAGCGGCCCGAGGCATCACGTCCCTGACCGAGGTGTTGGCACAAACCGAGCACATCGCATGAGTACACATGCGGCCATGGCACGGGCTTTAGCGCGCCGCGCACCTGTTGCAACCCATTCACCCATGTCAACGCACCGCATTCCAGCGCAAACCTTGGCCGTGTTCACACGGCAATGGTCGGCCTTGATGTGTGCAGGCATTCCGCTAGTGCAAGCCTTTGAGTTACTCGCGCAAAGTGCTGTTGGCTCGGCTCGCACACAGCAAGTTTTAATCAAAATTTTGAACCAGTTACAACAAGACGTCAGCGCAGGCTGCAGCTTGCATGTGGCCTTTCAAAAACACCCTCACACGTTTGACACCCTTTATTGCAACCTGCTTCAAGCAGGCGAGTCTGCTGGCATTTTGGACAAGCTGCTGAATCGCTTGGCCGACACCCTCGAGGCCAACCGGCTCTTGAAGGCCAAAATCCACAATGCCCTGATTTACCCCACTTGTATTTTGGCAGTGGCCTTTGGTGTTGTGATGGTGATCCTGGTGTGGGTGGTGCCACAGTTTGAAGAAGTGTTTCAAAGCATGGGCGCCCAGCTGCCCGCACCCACACAACTGCTGGTCAGTGTCAGTCGCGGCATAACGCAATGGGGCTGGCTGGTCTTGGCCTTGTGTGCGATGACCGGCGCGTTTTTTATGCGCGCTCACCGCCGATCAAATGCCCTGCAATTGTGGTGGGAGGCCGCCATCTGTCAACTGCCCATTGTGGGGGCTTTGCTGCAAAGCAGTCGCACAGCCAAATGGTCGCTCACCTTGTCAGCCTTGGTGGCAGCCGGCATCCCCATTTCTGAAGCCCTCATGCCAGCCGCCGCCGCTTCAGGCTCGCCACAGCTTCAGGCGCATGCAAACGAACTCATGCGCCTCATCCAAGAAGGTAGCGGTTTAAGCGTGGCCATGTCAAAATCGAAATTGTTCCAACCTGTCTTGGTTCAAATGTGCGCCATTGGCGAGGAAACCGGTGGCTTGGCCGAGTTGTTAGAAAAAGCCGCGCAACTCATGGTGGCCGATTTGAATCAACGTGTCGCGCAGCTCACCACCCTGTTAGAACCCGTCCTCATGGTGTTTTTAGGCACTGTCATTGGCGGTGTGTTGATTGCGCTGTACTTACCCATTTTCAATTTAGGACAAGTATTTTGATGCCCCTCTCGTCTTGGCCTAATTTGCTGATGCCCCCAGGGGCCATGGGTTGGGTCATGCCCCAGTTGGCCCACATCACGGTCATGCAAGTGCTGCTGTTTGCCGTGGTGGGTCTCGTCATTGGCAGTTTTCTAAATGTCCTCATCTATCGCCTGCCCATCATGATTTTGAGCTCAGACGCTCTCACTGCGCCCTTCAATCTGCACACCCCCCGTTCGCATTGCCCAACATGCCAGCAGGCCTTGCAATGGCATGCGCTCATCCCCGTCTTTTCTTATGCAATTGCCAAGGGCCGGTGTCGGCATTGCGGTGCTGTCATTTCTTGGCGCTACCCCTTCATCGAAATCGCCACCAGTGTGCTGTTCACTTTGTGTCTGCTCAAGTTTGGCTGGACGGCACAAGCATGGATGGCCTGTTTTTTTGCGGCTGCGCTACTGGCCTTGGCTTGGATCGATGCCGAGACGTTCCTGTTACCCGATGTCCTCACGCAGGCGCTTTTGTGGGTGGGGCTCATCGGCAGCGCCATGTCACTGACACCGACGCCGCTCATGCAAGCACTGTCGGGCGCAGTGCTGGGCTACAGTATTTTGTGGGCTGTCGGGTGGGCCTTTCAAACCTGGTCGGGCAAAGACGGCATGGGCCAAGGCGACCTCAAGCTGCTGGCGGCACTGGGGGCCTGGGTGGGGGTTTGGAGCTTGCTGCCATTGCTGTTGCTTGCATCCGTTTCTGGCCTCATTTTTGGGCTTGTGCAAAAAATGCGGGGGCAACTGGGTCACAATGGGTACTTCGCTTTTGGACCTTTTTTAGCCCTGTCTGGATTCGCATGTTTCTTTCTAGGTATTTCCATGGGAGTGTGAGCCGTTGACGCATTTGCCTGTTCGTCTTGGGCTCACAGGGGGCATTGGCAGCGGCAAAAGTACCGTTGCCGCGTTGATGGCGCAAGCAGGGGCCGCCGTCATGGATGCAGATGCCATCGCCAGATCGTTGACGCAAGCGGGCGGTTTGGCCATGCCAGCCATCTTGGCACAATTTGGCCAACAACTCATCACACCAGAGGGTGACATGGACCGTGTCGCCATGCGCGACTTGGTATTTTCCAACCCCCAAACCAAGCGCCAATTAGAAGCCATTGTCCATCCCTTGGTTGCACAGACATTGCAGACCCAGACACAAGCGGCCATCGATGCTGGCAAAAGCTGCTTGGTGTTTGACGTGCCATTGCTGGTGGAGTCGGGCGAGCGCTGGCGCCGCCAAGTCGATTGGGTCTGCGTGGTCGACTGCCAAACCGAGACGCAAATTCAGCGCGTGATGGCACGCAGCCAACTGCCCCGCGCTGACATTGAGCGCATCATGGCCCAACAAGCCACACGCGCCCAGCGCCTGGCATGCGCAGACGCCGTCATCTACAACGAAGGCATCGATTTAGCCCAACTCAAACAACTGGCGCACGAAATGATGGTCCGCTTCGAGCTATGATCTTGCTACTGAAAGACGCAGCGTGATACTTTACGAATACCCCCTCAACGAACGCATTCGGACTTACTTGCGCCTGCAACATTTGTTTGCACGCTTCAACAAGCTCTGCCAACGTACCGAGGCAATGGACCATCACTACGCCCTCACCACGATTTTTGAAATCATGGAAGTGGCCTCGCGCTCCGAACTCAAGTCAGAAATTCTCAAAGACATCGAGCGCCACAAGCAACAGCTCAATGCCTACCGCGGCAACCCCTCCATTTCGGAACAAGCGCTGGACCTCATCATCGAGCAGCTTGACCAACGCTTTGAGACACTCAACAGCATGGTGGGCAAGATGGGCAGCGCGCTTAGCGAAAGTGAATTCTTGAACAGCATTCGCAGCCGTACCGCCATTCCGGGTGGCACCTGTGAGTTTGACTTGCCGGCTTACCATGCATGGCAACACCACACCCCAGCGGCACGTCAAGCCAACTTATTTGAATGGTCACAGCACTTTGCGCCTTTGGCCATGTCCATTCAGCTCATGCTCAAAATGTTGCGTGAGTCGGGCAGTACCCAAAAGGTCATGGCCACAGCCGGGCAACTTCAGCAAAACTTGCCGCAAGGTCGTAACTTTCAACTGCTGCGCTTGCGCATCGACGACAGCCTGAACCTCACACCCGAGATCAGTTGCAACCGTCTGTTGGTGGTCATCCGCCTCATGCAGCAACAAGCAGATGGCAAGTTACTGGCAAGCCGAGACGACACACCTTTTGAGATGACACTCTGCGCCTAAACCGCAGAGGCCGCCTTACCCGATTTGTGAGACGCTCATGAGCGAACCATTTTCCAAGCCCAAACACGTGAAGTGCCCCACCTGCGGCGGCCCTAGTTTGTTCAGTTCACAAAACAGTTACCGCCCTTTTTGCAGTGCCCGTTGCAAGGGCATCGATTTAGGTGCATGGGCCAATGAAAGCTTCAGAGTGCCCGAAGACAATCCGCCAGATCAAGAAAATTTTGGCGATCCCAAGCTGCAGTAAGTCAATTTGAATGCGTGGCACCCTCAAAGCCGCGCTCTTCGGCCAGCAAGGCCAACACTGGCATTGTGCCGGGCAACACAGGCACCACTTGAACAGGCAAGGTCTGCCAGGCATAACGCTGACCCTCACGCATTTCCAGTTCGCCCTGCCACTGCCGCACCTTGCAAAAATTAAGCCGCACCAAAGCATGAGGATAGTCGACCAGTTGCTGTTGCCACAATTGCACTTCGCCAATGTGCAGGCCCAGCTCCTCATGCAGCTCGCGCGTTAAAGCCTGAGCCACCGTTTCACCCGCTTCCAGCTTGCCGCCTGGAAACTCCCAATAGCCTTCGTACACTTTGCCGGGTGGGCGCGATGTCAGCAAAAACTGATCGTCTGAATTGATGAGAATGCCCACCGCCACATCGACAGTGGCGCGGTCGGAGCCCCCTTCACGCTGCAAGTGGGCATCGGCCACCAGCAAAGTCTTGTGGTTGCCAGTCATGGGCTGACTCACAAACTGCGAGGGGTGCCAGCAGCTGCTGTCTGGCCCATGCGACCCACGTAATCGCGCGCAAACTGATATGCCACGCGCCCACTGCGTGAACCCCGTTCCAGCGCCCAGACCAAGGCCTCGGGGCCAGAGGATTGAATGACGGCGTCTGATGCACCCAGTGATTTGAGCCACTGGGCCACGATGGTGAGGTATTCGTCTTGCGAGAAGGGGTAGAAGCTGATCCACAAACCAAAACGCTCCGACAAAGAAATTTTTTCTTCAATCACTTCGCCTGGATGAACTTCGCCGTCTTCGGTGTGCGTGTAGGTGAGGTTGTCCTTCATGTGCTCGGGCAACAAATGGCGGCGATTGCTGGTGGCATAAATCAGCACATTGGGTGTTGATGCAGCCACGGAGCCGTCGAGAATAGATTTCAAAGCTTTGTAGCCACCTTCACCGTCTTCAAAACTCAGGTCATCACAAAAGATAATGAATTTTTCGGCACGGCCGGCGACCACATCGACGATGTCAGGCAAATCGGTGAGGTCTTCTTTGTCCACCTCAATGAGGCGCAAACCTTGTGAGGCGTAGGCGTTCAAACACGCTTTGATCAAGGATGATTTGCCCGTGCCACGAGACCCCGTGAGGAGCACATTGTTGGCTGGCAAGCCTTGTACAAACTGCAAGGTGTTTTGTTGCAGCTTTTCTTTTTGACCATCAATTTCTTGAAGGTCATTCAAACTCATGTCAGAGACATGTCGAACGCCTTCCAACACACCATGGCCAGACGCACGCTTGCGATAGCGCCAAGCAATGGCCTCGTTCCAGTCGGGCTGACTGAGGGGCTGCGGCAAGACGCGTTCCAAGCGCTCCAGCATGAGCACAGCACGCTCTAAGAGTTTTTCAATGGCAGCGCTCATGAACGGTAGTCCGCGTTGATGGAGACATAGTCGTGGCTGAGGTCGCAGGTCCAGACAGTATCGACGGCATTGCCACGACCCAAATTGACGCGAATGGTAATTTCACTTTGCTTCATGACGCGCTGGCCATCGGCTTCTTGGTAGGCTGGATTGCGGCCACCGTTTTGAACCACGCACACATCGTCTAGATGCAAGCCGATCAAATCTTGATCGAGGTCGTGAATGCCTGCGTAGCCCACAGCCGCCAAGATGCGGCCCAGGTTGGGATCGCTGGCAAAGAAAGCGGTCTTGACCAAAGGCGAATGGGCAATGGCGTAAGCCGCCAAACGGCATTCGTCAGATGTTTTGCCACCTTCCACACGAATGGTGATGAACTTGGTAGCGCCTTCACCGTCTCGCACAATGGCGTGTGCCAATTGCTGTGCAACCGACAACAAAGCTGCGCGCAATGTTTGGCCATCGACCGAATGCCAATCGGTGATAACGGCATGCGCAGCTTTGCGCGTGGCCATCACCATGAACGAATCGTTGGTGGATGTGTCGCCATCAATGGTGATGCGATTGAAAGAGGCGTTGGCCAAATCGTTGGCCAGTGCGGGCAACAAAGCAGGATCGATGTTGGCATCGGTGGCCAAGAAGCCCAACATGGTGGCCATGTTGGGGCGAATCATGCCCGCGCCTTTGCTGATGCCGGTGATGGTGACCGTTTGGCCAGACAACACCACTTGCGCACTGAAAGCCTTGGGCACCGTGTCGGTGGTCATGATGCCTTCGGCTGCTTTGGCCCAATGCGCGGCCTGTGCGTCGGCCAATGCAGCGGGCATGCCCGCCACAATGCGATCGACGGGCAAGTTTTCCATGATCACACCGGTCGAAAACGGCAAGACTTGTTGCGGCTTGACCTGTAGCAAAGTGGCCAGCGCGTCTGCCGTGGCGCGCGCATCGGCCAAGCCTTTGGCGCCTGTGCCTGCATTGGCATTGCCCGTATTGATGACCAGTGCGCGAATCTGCGTCGCAGCTTCCGTGTTGACTTGTTTGAGGTGCGCACGACACACCTGCACAGGTGCTGCGCAGTATCTGTTTTGTGTGAACACACCCGCCACAGCGGTGCCTTCGTCCAACAAAATCACTGTCAAGTCTTTGCGCCCGACTTTGCGAACGCCAGCTTCGGCAATGCCCAGACGCACGCCAGGAACAGCCAAAATATTGGCAGGATTGGGAGCTTGCAGGTTCACAGTCATAAATGCCTCTTACGCCAATTTGCCGTGGCAGAACTTGAATTTTTTGCCGCTGCCACAAGGGCAAGGATCGTTGCGGCCCACCGGCGCCATCAGCGTGCTTTGAAACTCTGCTTGCGTCTGTTGCTGGCCTTGTTCATCGGGCGCGGTGTAGGTCACGTTGCTGATGTTTTCTGCACGCTCTTCCAACACTTGTGCAGCTTCTTCAATTTGCTCGCTGGATTCAATCCGCACATTCATGAGCACGCGTGTCACTTCGTTTTTGACAGAATCGAGCAGTTGACCAAACAATTCAAAGGCTTCGCGTTTGTATTCTTGCTTGGGTTGCTTTTGTGCATAGCCACGCAAATGGATGCCTTGTCGTAAATAGTCCAGCGCACTGAGGTGCTCGCGCCAGTGCGTGTCAATGCTTTGCAGCAACACCACGCGTTCAAAAGGCACAAAATTTTCGACGCCGACGGTTGCCAACTTGAGCTTGAAGCTGTTGTTGGCAGCAGCCAATACCATCTCTAGAATTTCATCGTCGGTAATGGCTGTTGCTGCAGCCACTTGCTCGCGCAAGGGCAATTCAATTTGCCACTCGTCTTTTAAAACGCGCTCTAAACCGGCCAAGTCCCATTGTTCTTCGACCGTTTCTTGGGGCACGTACTGGCGCACCAAGTCGGCAAAACTGCCCTCGCGCAATGCCGTGATTTGCGCATCCATTTCAGTGGCATCCAAGATGTCGTTGCGCTGCTGGTAAATGACCTTGCGCTGATCGTTAGAGACGTCGTCGTACTCGAGCAACTGTTTACGCATGTCGAAATTGCGCGCTTCTACTTTGCGCTGCGCACTTTCAATGCTGCGTGTGACCATGCCGGCTTCGATGGCTTCGCCTTCTGGCATTTTCAAACGGTCCATGATGGCGCGCACACGGTCACCCGCAAAAATGCGCATGAGCGGATCGTCCAAGCTCAAATAGAAACGAGATGAACCAGGATCGCCCTGACGGCCAGAGCGGCCACGCAACTGATTGTCAATGCGACGTGACTCATGTCGCTCTGTGGCAATGATGCGCAAACCACCCAATGTTTTGACTTGCTCGTGCACAAGCAGCCATTCTGTGCGCAAGCTTGCGATTTTTTCTTGGCGCGCTTGTTCGTCCAAACTTTCATCGGCCTCAACCGTTTGAATGTCTTTTTCGATGTTGCCACCCAACACAATGTCGGTACCGCGGCCCGCCATGTTGGTGGCAATGGTGATCATGCCTGGGCGTCCTGCTTGAGCCACGATGTCGGCTTCGCGCGCATGCTGCTTGGCATTGAGCACTTGGTGTGGCAGCTTGGCTTTGGTGAGCATCTCAGAGATGAGCTCTGAGTTTTCAATCGACGTGGTGCCCACCAACACGGGCTGGCCGCGCTCGAAACATTCACGGATGTCGTCAATGGCCGCGTTGTATTTCTCAGGGGCTGATTTGTAAACGCGATCGAGCTGATCTTCGCGGCGGCTGATGCGGTTGGGCGGAATGACCACCGTTTCCAAACCGTAGATTTCTTGAAACTCGTAGGCTTCGGTATCGGCCGTACCCGTCATGCCGCCTAACTTGCCGTACAAACGGAAATAGTTTTGGAAGGTGATAGACGCCATGGTTTGGTTTTCAGCCTGAATGGCCACACCTTCTTTGGCTTCCACGGCTTGATGCAAACCATCGCTCCAACGGCGACCTGTCATGAGACGCCCCGTGAACTCGTCCACAATGACAATTTCACCCTCTTGCACGACATAGTGCTGATCGCGGTGATAAATGTGGTTGGCACGCAAAGCAGCCGTGAGGTGATGCATGAGCGCAATGTTGGCAGGGTCGTAGAGGCTGGCACCTTCTGGAATCAGGCCCGCACTGGCCAAAATGCGTTCCGCATTTTCATGACCTTGCTCCGTCAAGAAAACTTGGTGCGATTTTTCATCTACTGTGAAATCGCCCGGCTTGGTGATGCCTTCGCCTGTACGCGGATCGGCTTCGCCCTCTTGGCGCGTGAGCATCGGCACCACTTGGTTCATGGCCAAGTATTGGGCCGTGTGATCGTCTGCTTGGCCGCTGATGATGAGCGGCGTGCGCGCTTCGTCAATCAGGATGGAATCGACCTCGTCGACGATGGCGTAATTCAGGCCACGTTGCACGCGGTCTTTGGCTTCGTAGACCATGTTGTCGCGCAGATAGTCAAAGCCAAACTCGTTGTTGGTACCGTAGGTGATGTCTGCGTTGTAGGCGGCTTGCTTTTCTTCGCGCGACAGCTGGGGCAAATTGATGCCCACACTCATGCCCAAGAAGTTGTAGAGTTTGCCCATCCACTGCGCATCGCGGCTGGCCAAATAGTCGTTGACCGTGACCACGTGCACGCCTTTGTTGGCCAGTGCATTGAGGTACACCGCCAACGTGGCGGTGAGGGTCTTGCCCTCGCCCGTGCGCATTTCAGAAATTTTGCCGTTGTGCAATGAAATGCCGCCCAACATTTGAACGTCAAAGTGGCGCATTTTCATGATGCGCTTGGAGCCTTCGCGAACCACCGCAAACGCCTCGGGCAGAATCTTGTCCAAGGTCTCGCCCTGCGCAACACGCGCACGGAACTCGTCGGTCTTGGCACGCAGTTGCTCATCGCTGAGTGTTTCGTAATCGGCTTCAAGGCCATTGATCAATGCCACAGATTTGCGGTATTGCTTGATCAAGCGGTCGTTACGACTGCCGAAAATTTTGGTCAGAAAATTGGTCGCCATGTTGACACGAGTCTGCTTCAGGTCGGGACAACCCAAACAGCTCGACAATCCTGTCTTAAAGTGGATGCAAAAGTACGTGCGCGCTGGGCGCAAGTGAACGTGTCATTTTAACTGCTGGGCACCGTCAGATTGGCCAGATATCCCGCAGAAGATCAGGGTTCTCGCATAATGTCGACATGCTCAAAATCAATCAAGCGGTCACACTCATGGAAGCGGCACAGGAGTCACCCAGTTTGGCGCGCCTGACCGAGCTCACAAGGACTTCCAGTCAACGCCTCAAGCTCTTGCAAACCCTTATTCCTGGACCGCTGCGAAGCGCCATTCAAGCGGGTCCGATTGAGGGGACAGAATGGTGCCTGTTGGTAAGTTCCAACGCCGCGGCCGCTAAATTGCGCCAAATGCTGCCTGCGCTTCAAGCCCACCTGAACAGCCATGGCCATGTGGTGGCAAAAATTCGCCTGAAAATTCTTCAAAGCCCACGCTGAAAGACGAAAAAAAACCAACTCAACTGTTCAGAAGGCTGGTTTTCAAAATGGTGCCGCTTGTCGGATTCGAACTGACGACCTACCGCTTACAAGGCGGTTGCTCTACCAACTGAGCTAAAGCGGCACGGGCTGAATTGTAATTCAATAAATGCTGTTTTTCAGCGATGCATGAATTTTTGATGCTGCTTATTTAATTCGAGTGAGTGTAGGACGTGGCGGCGCGGGTGGCTCTGGCTTGTCGGTCTGCTCGGGGGCCTCTGAAACGGGTACTTGGTGCAACTTGTCCATGCCCAACACCGTGCTGTTCAAGGGCGCATCTGTGACGGGGAAGGACATGCCTTGGCCATTTTCACGCGCGTAGATGGCCATGACCCGGTGTATGGGCACCATGATGTCACGAGGCTTGCCACCGAATCGGGCTTTGAATTCAATGAACTCATTGCCCAATTGCAAAGAACTGGTGGCGTCAAAACTGATGTTGAGCACAATTTCGCCACCTTGCACAAACTCACGCGGCACTTGAACCGAGCCATCGACCTTCACAGCCACATAGGGCGTGAAGGAATGGTCAGTACACCATTCATACATTGCCCGAATAAGGTACGGGCGTGTGGAAGGCGACTCAAGTGCGTTCATGACCATGCGTGTTTGCAGTTCTGAATGGGTTTGCCAATTACTTGCGCATGACCTTTTCGGAGGGCGTGAGCGCTTCGATGTAGGCGGGGCGCGAGAAAATGCGCTCTGCATATTTCAACAAAGGTGCTGCATTTTTGCTGAGGTCAATGCCGTAGAAGTCCAAGCGCCACAACAGTGGTGCAATGGCCACGTCCAACATGGAGAAGTTGTCACCCAACATGAATTTGTTCTTTAAGAACACAGGTGCCAACTGGGTCAAACGGTCACGAATGTGCGAGCGCGCTTTTTCCAAAGCTTTGTCGTTGCCTTTGAGCGTGCGGTTTTCCAAAGTGGCCACGTGTGTGAACAACTCTTTTTCGAAGTTGAGCAAGAACAAACGAACACGTGCGCGGTCGACGGGGTCGCCAGGCATGAGTTGTGGGTGTGGGAAACGCTCATCAATGTATTCGTTGATGATGTTGGATTCGTACAAAATCAAATCACGCTCAACCAAAATAGGCACTTGCCCATAAGGGTTCATGACGTTGATGTCTTCAGGCTTGTTGTACAGATCGACATCACGGATTTCAAAATCCATGCCTTTTTCGAACAGCACAAAGCGGCAGCGGTGAGAAAAAGGGCAGGTAGTTCCTGAGTAAAGCACCATCATGGTGAAGGCTCCTAAAAATCAAAAAGAGTGGGAAGCCACCGGGTTGGCGGGCCTGCCCACTCCATCAATTCGGGCATGTGCCCGAATCACGAGTTCTTACTTGATGTCTTTCCAGTAAGCAGCGTTCAAACGCCATGCGATGTAAGTAAAGCCAGCCAAGAACAGCAAGACCCACATGCCCAAGCGAACGCGGTTGTTTTGTGCAGGCTCGGCCATCCAGTGCATGTAATTGACCAGATCACCCACAGCTTTGTCGTATTGCTTGGCGGTTAAAGCACCAGGCGTGACTTGCTTCCAACCCACAAACACTTGGCTGGTGTGACCGTTGGCTTTGTGCTCTTCGTACACAGGTTGGCGCTCGCCTTGCAATTGCCACAAGGGGTTGGGCATACCCACATTGGGAAATGCCAAATTGTTCCAGCCTGTAGGCTTGGTCTCGTCACGGTAGTACGTGCGCAAGTAGGTGTACAGATAATCCGCACCCGTACCGCCGTGACCCGAACGTGAACGCGCCACCAGAGTCAAATCGGGGGGCACCGCACCAAACCAATCCTTGGCTTGCTTGGGGTCAATGTTGGCCTTCATGGTGTCGCCCACTTTATCAGTGGAGAACAACAAGTTGTCTTTGATTTGCTGGTTGGTTAAACCGATGTCTTGCAAACGGTTGTAACGCATGAACGCAGCAGAGTGACAGTTTAGGCAGTAATTGACAAACAGCTTGGCGCCATTTTGCAAAGAGCCCATGTCATTGGTGTTCACGGGCGCTTTGTCCCAAGCGATGTCGTTGCCGCTGGCAGCCTGTACGCCGGTCAAAGAAGCGATGGCCATGCACAAGCCCAGCGCAAATTTTTGAATTGTTTTCATTTTCAAATCCTCCGGGGCTCAGTGCGCCACAAAAGTAACGCGGTCAGGCACAGCTTTGGGTGTGCCCAATTTGCTCCACCATGGCATCAACAAGAAGAAGCCGAAATAGAACAGGGTGCCCACTTGAGAAACACGCTCACCGACGGGAGAAGGTGGCTGCACGCCCAAGTAACCCAAGATCAAGAAGTTGATCACGAACACGGCATAAACATACTTGTGCCAGTCGGGACGGTAGCGAATGGACTTGACGGGGCTGTTGTCGAGCCAAGGCAAGAAGAACATGATGACGACAGCGCCGCCCATGACCACCACACCCCAGAACTTGGCGTCAATGGCCAACATCATGGCGGAAATGACGACAGCACCGCCCACAATGCCAGCCTTCAAGATGCTAGGCAATGCGTTTTTGCGAACAGCCAACACCGCACCCAAAACCACGCAGATGATGAGCACGTACATCATCTCGCTGGTGATAGCACGCAGCATGGAGTAATAAGGCGTGAAGTACCACACCGGTGCGATGTGCAAAGGTGTCTTCAGGGGATCGGCTGGAATGAAGTTGTTGTATTCGAGGAAGTAACCACCGAACTCAGGCGCAAAGAAGATGATGGCCGAGAACACAAACAAGAACATGCTGACCGCAAAAATGTCGTGCACGGAGTAGTAAGGGTGGAAGGGAATACCGTCCAAAGGATGGCCCGCTGCATCTTTTGGTGCATTGGGGCCTTTGATTTCGATGCCATCGGGGTTATTGGAACCCACTTCGTGCAGCGCAATGATGTGAGCCACCACCAAGCCGAGCAGGACCAAAGGCACAGCAATGACGTGGAAGCTGAAGAAGCGGTTCAAAGTGGCATCGCCCACCACGAAGTCACCACGAATGAGCAAAGCCAAATCGGGGCCAATGAATGGAATGGCGGAGAACAAGTTCACGATCACTTGGGCGCCCCAGTAGGACATCTGACCCCAAGGCAACAAGTAACCCATGAAAGCTTCGGCCATGAGGCACAAGAAGATGGCACAGCCAAAAATCCAGACCAATTCACGTGGCTTGCGGTAGCTGCCATACATCAGGCCGCGGAACATGTGCAAGTACACCACAATGAAGAACGCGGAAGCGCCAGTGGAGTGCATGTAACGAATGAGCCAACCCCATGGCACATCACGCATGATGTATTCAACAGAAGCAAAAGCGACGTTGGCATCGGGTTTGTAATGCATCACCAAGAAAATACCGGTGACGATTTGGATAACCAGCACCAACAAGGACAGCGATCCGAAGATGTACCAGAAGTTGAAGTTTTTGGGTGCGTAATACTCGCTCATGTGCTCTTTGTAGAGCTTGGAAGCTGGGAAGCGGTTGTCCACCCAGTTCATGAGTTTTTCGCCAGCAGAGGCGTTGGGGGAAATTTCCTTGAATTCAGCCATGATGATTCCCCTCAAGCCTTCTTGTCTTCACCGATCAGCAACTTGCTGTCGGACAGGTACATGTGCGGCGGTACTTCCAAGTTGTCGGGCGCAGGTTTGTTTTTAAACACGCGACCCGCCAGGTCAAAGGTAGAGCCATGGCAAGCACACAGGAAACCGCCTTGCCAGTCGTCCGGCAAAGAAGGCTGAGCGCCTGTTTGGAATTTGTCGCCAGGCGAGCAACCCAAGTGGGTGCAAATGCCAACAGCCACCATGAACTCTGGCTTGATAGAGCGATGGGTGTTTTTGGCGTAATCGGGCGTGGGATAGGCTTTGCGATCGGAAGCAGGATCGGCCAATTGACCGTCGAGCTTTTTCAAAGCTTCAACTTGCTCAGTTGTTCGGCGCATGATCCATACGGGCTTGCCGCGCCATTCAACGGTGAGTTTCTCACCAGGCTTGACCTCAGAAATGTCAACCTCTACAGCGGCACCAGCGGCCTTGGCGCGCTCGGAAGGCTGAAAAGAACTGACGAAGGGGGTGGCGACGAAGCCTGCGCCTACGGCGCCAGCACAGGTGGAGGCAATCAGCCACGTCCTTTTGCTGCTGTCGACTGGGGTGTCACTCATGAGAATCCTCTAGCGAATCGGTATCAGGGTTAACCGCCGATTGTAGCCGACTGACGGCGGCTTTTGCCAGCGCCATTAGGCAATCAGTTGGTGCGCCATGCGAATTGCCGCCACCAAACTGGCGGCATCGGCCACGCCCTTGCCCGCGATGTCGAAGGCCGTGCCGTGATCGGGGCTGGTTCGCACCAAAGGCAGGCCCAAGGTGACATTGACGCCCTGCTCAAGGCCCATGTACTTCACTGGAATAAGCCCTTGGTCGTGGTACATGGCCAGTACCACATCAAACTCACCTGGGCCATTGGCTTTGCGCCTGGCTCGCATGTAGATGGTGTCGGGGGCAAAAGGACCCTGCACATCCAGGCCTTCCTTCAAAGCTTGCGCCACGGCGGGTTGGATGATGTCAATTTCCTCTTGGCCAAACAAGCCCCCTTCTCCCGCATGGGGATTGAGCCCCGCCACCCCAATTTTGGGGGGACGCCCCAACAAGCGACGAAGGGCCTGATGGGTGATGCGCAAAGTTTCGAGCACGTTGTCGTAGGTCACGGCGTCGAGCGCTTGGCGCATGGACACGTGAATGCTCACTAACACTGTGCGCAAGTCGTCGTTGGCCAGCATCATGCGGACAGGCATTTGCGACAAAGGCACACCCGCATGCTGGGCAGCTTCCGTTTGGAGCAATTCGGTATGACCCGGAAACGCATTGAACGGTGCGCCAGCCGCCGACAGAGCCTCTTTGTGCAAAGGTGCTGTGACCATAGCGGCAATGTGATGCTGCAAGGCCGCACGCGCCGCCCATTGCACACAAGCCCCGGCAAAACGCCCTGCTTCTGCATGGATTTGGCCCCACGCCAATGCACCCGACAAATGAGCCACCTGCATGACTGGCAACACGCCCTTGGGGGCCAGGCAAGCCTCGCCAGGGCTTTGGATCAGGCGAACGCGCAACTGCTGACCCGTAGGATCGACCTGTTGAACGGCTTTTTCCATGAGGGCCAAATCGCCAGCCACAAAGCAATGACGGGTGACTGCAGCTTGGTCAGCGGCTTGTGCGTCTTGCAAAAATGCCTTTGCAATGATTTCGGGCCCAATGCCACAAGGATCTCCTGGCGTGATGGCAATGGCTTGGCTTTGGGTCATGGGGTTAGGCCGGGTTGTGAATGTCAATGAATTGGTGGTTTAAGCCCAATGCCTCAGCCACATGCGCCGCCACAGCAGGTGCGCCATAGCGCTCGGTGGCATGGTGACCGCAGGCCAGAAAGGCCACGCCGGTTTCTTTGGCGATGTGCGCTTGCGGCTCTGAGATTTCACCGGTGATGAAGGCCTCAACACCTTCGGCAATGGCCGCCTCAAAGTACGATTGCGCGCCACCGCTGCACCATGCAACGCGCCGAATGGGATGCACAGAAGGCGCAACGCACGTGATGTGACGACCCAGCAGCGACTGGACATGGGCCGCGAGGGCTTGTGCATTGTCAAACGACTGCCCGTTGAGCGCCTGCCCCACACTGACCAAGTTTTGGTCGCCGCACCAAGCGTGAGCCTTCAAACCCAAGACTTGGCCCAATTGTGCGTTGTTGCCCAATTCGGGGTGCGCGTCGAGGGGCAAGTGGTAGGCGTACAGGTTGATGTTGTGGGCCAACAGTTTTTGCAAGCGCTCTTTCATCCACCCCACCACGCGGCCATCTTGGCCCCGCCAGAACAGGCCGTGGTGTACGAAGATGGCATCGGCCTGTGCCTCAATGGCCGCATCGATGAGGTCGAGGCTGGCTGTGACGCCCGAGACGATTTTTTGAACCGCATGCTTGCCTTCAACCTGCAGCCCGTTGGGGCCGTAGTCTTTGAAACGTTCGGGTTGCAATAGTTGGTCAAACGCCTGAAGCAGCGTCTTGAAATCTGTCATGGCACTCTCATTTAAGGGTTATGGCTATTGTGGCGTATCTCATGGCCATGGCACCGATTCAAGGCTTGCGACACAATACAAATCATGAAAAGAATTTGGCTTCTATTTTCCCAAACCGTCACGGTCTTGCTTGCTGCTTGGTTTGTCGTGACCACGCTTCAACCCAGCTGGCGCCAACGCACGGCAGCTTCCAGTACCGTCTCGTTGACCCAAGCCAAAGACGATGGCAGTTCGGGCGCCATCCCTGGCGGCAGTTTTAGACACGCCGCTCAAAATGCGGCGCCTGCCGTGGTCAGTATCAGCGTGCAACAAAAGAGTCGCAGCAAAGCGCGCAAGGCCGATCCCTGGTTTCGATTTTTTGATGAACCCGAAGACGACACGCCCAGTGGTGGCATGGGCAGCGGTGTGATCGTCAGCCCCGAAGGCTACATCCTGACCAACCATCATGTGATTGAAGGCGCCGAGGCCATTGAGGTGACACTCAACGATGGCCGCACTGCGCTGGCCAAAGTGATTGGCACCGACCCCGAAACAGATTTGGCCTTGCTCAAAATTGAACTGGCGCAATTGCCAGTGATTGTGCTGGGGCAAATGCAAGCCCTGCAAGTGGGCGATGCTGTATTGGCCATCGGCAATCCATTTGGCGTGGGCCAAACGGTCACCTCAGGCATCGTGAGTGCGTTGGGCCGCAAACAACTGGGCATCAACACTTTTGAGAACTTCATTCAAACCGATGCGGCCATCAACCCTGGCAATTCAGGCGGCGCTTTGGTCGATGCCAATGGCGCACTGATGGGCATCAACACGGCCATTTACTCTCGCTCGGGGGGCAGCCTGGGCATTGGCTTTGCTGTGCCCGTTTCTACTGCCACACAAATCATGTCCGCCTTGATCAAGGAAGGCAAAGTGACCCGCGGCTGGATTGGCGTAGAACCGCGACCTCTGAATGCAGAATTGGCTGAAAGTTTCGGCATTGCCAAAGACAAAACCACGGGTGAATTGCCCAAGGGGGTGCTCATCAACGGCGTGCTGCAAAACAGTCCAGCGGCCAAAGCGGGCATTCAGCCAGGCGATCTGATTTTGAAAGTCGCAGGCCAGGGGGTGGACGATGTGCCCGACATGCTGTCGCGTGTGGCCGCGCTCACGCCGGGTGAATCAGCCATGGTGCTGCTTCAAAGAAATGGCAAAGAAATGCAAGTGCGCGTGACACCTGGCACGCGGCCCACCAGACGCTAAGCGCGTATCAGCTGGCGGGTGAAGCTTCGTCTTCTTTGGGCGGCTGGGTGTGCTGAATGAAGAATTTGGCAGCCCAGATGCCCAACTCATAAAGCAAGCACATGGGAATGGCCAAGGCCAACTGCGAGACCACGTCGGGGGGTGTCACGATGGCCGCAATGACAAACGCCAAGACCACGAAGTAACCCCGAAAATCTTTCAACTTCTCAATGCTGACCACCCCTAAGCGGGCCAACACCACCACAGCGATGGGCACCTCAAAAGCCAAACCAAAGGCCAAGAACATGTTGAGTACAAAGCCTAAATAGGCTTCAATGTCAGGTGCGGCTGTGATGCTTTTGGGCGCAAAGCTTTGGATGAATTTAAATACCTGGCCAAACACAAAGAAATAACAGAACGCCACACCAATGAAAAACAGCAGGGTGCTGGACACTACCAAAGGCATGACCAATCGCTTTTCGTGTGCATACAAACCCGGAGCAATGAAAGCCCAAACTTGGTACAGCACCACCGGCAAGGCCAACAAAAATGCAGCCATGAGCAAAATTTTGAGCGGCACCATGAAAGGTGAAATAACCGACGTGGCAATGAGGGTGGCACCCACCGGCAAGTGCGTCACAAGCGGCGCAGCCAGCAAATCGTAAAGTTCAGCAGGTCCTGGGAACAGTGCCAAAATGGCCGCAGCGATACCCACGGCCGCCATGGCGCGAACCAAGCGGTCCCGCAATTCCATCAAATGGGAAACGAAGGGCTGCTCGGTGCCAGCCAGTTCGTCGTCAGGCTTTTGGGTAGGATCGGACACGAAGGGTTAACCTAATTTGCTAGGTCGGTAACGCGCCACACGTGCAGCGCCCGACAATGTTTTGGTTCGCACACCGGCTCGGGCCTTGTACCACTGGGGTACTGCGGCTTGTTTCAAACGAAACTTTTTGCCAGGATGCTTGTACTCGGGTGGCGGCGGCACCCAAGGGGTGTGATTGGATTCAGAATTCAGGCCCGCTGTGGTGTCGTTCCACTGCTTTTCAAAATCGATGGCGGTGGATTCAACCGAGCCTTCCACGTCACGTGCGGCCCCTTCCACCGTTTCTTTCATTTTTTTGAGCTCTTCCAAATCCATGCTGCGATTGACTTCAGCTTTCACATCGGCGATGTAACGCTGAGCTTTGCCCATGAGATTGCCCAAGGTACGCGCCACGCGCGGCAACTTCTCGGGGCCAATGACGACCAGCGCCACGACCCCGATGAGGGCTATTTTGGAAATGCCAAGATCGATCAAATCAGGACTTTGTTTTGGCTTCCACGTCGATCGTGGTTTTTTCTGCAGGGGCCGAGGCCGCTACTTGTCCGGCTGGCTTCTCTTCGGTGCTGGGATTGCCATTGGCATCTTTCATGCCGTCTTTGAAACCTTTAACGGCGCCGCCCAGGTCGGAGCCCATGTTTTTGAGCTTTTTGGTGCCAAAAACCATGACCACAATCAGCAAAACGATGAGCCAGTGCCAAATAGAAAATGAACCCATGAATATCTCCTAACAATTAATTGAGATTCTAAGCGCTTAACCTCGAAGCCAAGGGCGCGGCCCGCCCATGACATGAAAATGCAAATGGTGAACTTCTTGCCCACCTTCCGAACCGGTGTTGGTCACAATTCTGTAACCGCCTTCAGGATAGGGCCGGCAGCCCTGTTCCAGCGCCAGTTTAGGCGCCAGCGCCATCATGTGACCCATTAAGGCCGAATGTTCTGGGGTGATTTGCGCCATGGACGGGATGTGCAATTTGGGCACCAAGAGGAAATGCACGGGGGCCCAGGGGGCAATGTCGTGAAAAGCAAACACATGTTCGTCTTCATAGACCTTTTTTGAAGGTATGTTGCCTGCAATGATTTTGCAAAATAGGCAGTTGGAATCTTGCATCATTCACCTGAATTTTCACGTTGAACGGCTTTACGGAGGGCTTTTTCCTCCAAGCCACTGAGGCCTTCGCGGCGGCTGAGTTCGGCCACCACATCGACTGGCGACAAACCGTAGTGTGCCAAAGCAATCATGCTGTGGAACCACAAATCGGCCACCTCACCCACCAGTTTGTGCGCTTCACCGCCATGGTCCATGTCTTTGGCCGCCATCACTGTTTCGGTGGCTTCTTCGCCAATTTTCTTCAAGAAGGCATCGGGCCCTTTGTGCAGCAAGCGCGCCACATAACTTTTCTCGGGGTCGCCGCCGTTGGCCGGTTTGCGACTTTCAATCACGGCCGCTAAGCGGGCCAAAGCATCGGTAGAACTCATGATTTTGGCAACGCGTGCTCACTTGTAGATGGATTCGGGGTCTTTCAAGACCGGTTCGGTGGCGTGCCATTCGCCTTCTTGGTACTGCTGATAAAAACAGCTGTGACGGCCTGTATGGCAAGCAATGCCTGGCTCGTGCCCCAACTGCGTCACTTTGATCAGTACAACGTCGTTGTCACAATCGAGGCGCATGTCGTGCACAGTTTGCACATGGCCCGACTCTTCGCCCTTGAACCACAGCTTGTTGCGTGAGCGGCTGAAGTAAACCGCGCGCTTGAGCTCGGCCGTCTTGGCCAAGGCCTCGCGGTTCATCCAGGCAAACATCAGCACATCGCCGGTGCTGGCCTCTTGCGCAATGACGGGCACCAGGCCCTGCGCGTCCCATTTGATTTGATCAAGCCATGTCATGCGTTGAATCTACCACTTGCGAGGTGCATTGTGAAAGACAGTCAGCAGAAGATTACAAGCGGACAGGAATACCGCGCTCACGCATGCGCGCTTTGGCTTGTTGCACGGTGTATTCGCCATAGTGAAAAATGCTGGCGGCCAGCACGGCATCGGCACCGCCTTGTTGCACACCATCGGCCAAGTGGTCTAAATTGCCCACACCACCCGAGGCAATGACGGGCACTTGCACGGCATCGCTCACAGCCTTGGTCAGGGCCAAATCAAAGCCTGACTTGGTGCCATCGCGGTCCATGCTGGTGAGCAAAATCTCGCCTGCGCCAAACTCTGCCATTTGGGTGGCCCACTTCACAGCGTCCAAACCCGTGTTTTGACGGCCGCCGTGGCTGTAGACATCCCAGCCTTCTCCGCGCAAGGCCAGGTCATGGCCCTGACGGCGCTTGGCATCAATGGCGACCACGATGCACTGCGCGCCGTATTTTTGGGAGGCGTCGCGAATGACTTGCGGATTGGCAATGGCGGCCGAGTTGAAACTGGTTTTGTCGGCACCCGCATTGAGCAGTCTGCGCACGTCGTCGACGGTGCGGACACCGCCGCCCACCGTGAGGGGGATGAACACCTGAGAAGCCACCGCTTCAATGATGTGCAAAATAAGGTCGCGACCATCGCTGGTGGCTGTGATGTCCAAAAAGGTGAGTTCGTCGGCACCCTGCTCGTTGTATCTTGCGGCAATTTCAACGGGATCACCTGCATCGCGGAGTTCGACAAAGTTAACGCCTTTGACCACGCGGCCGCCGGTGACGTCAAGGCAAGGAATGATGCGTTTGGCTAGCATGGTGTCTCAAAGGTTGAATTGTTGCCAAGCTTCCCAAGATTGAGTAGCGGGGACTTGGATGGGCGTGTTCACGCAGGCCGCTTCGACGCAAAGCATTTTTTGATAACCGTCTGCCGGCATGTCTTGGAGTTGAGCGGCTTTTGCTGCGCCAGGATTCCAGACCACGCTTTGGCCCCAGGCATGGCTTTGTGAAATCTTCAGGGTTTGCGGGCCGTCTTGCAAGCACCATGTGGGCTGGGGCTGTGCGGACAGGCCCTGTGCCTGGGCTGGCGGCGCCACATCGTAGACACGGTCAAATTCTGAATTGAAACGCAACAGGCCGCTGCACATTTGGTGTGTGTCTTGCACGGCATCCCATTCGGGTTGCTGGGTCTGCCCTTGCAGACTCACTTGGTCGATGGCGCTGACCGCCAAATAAGTGTGCAAAGCGCCTGTGAAGCTGAGCACTTGAGCGCCTTGATTTTCAACGCGCAACCTTATTTTCAGCTGCTGAACTTGCAAGTCGACGGTCAGCAACACGCGAAAGTTAACGGGCCAAATGGCACGCGTTGCGTCATTTGCTTGCAGCTCAAAGACTTGGGAACTGGCCTGCGCATTGCCTTCTAGCAAGCGCCAAGGCATGTTGCGCACAAAACCGTGTTTGGGCAAGTTGCCCCGTTGGTTGAATTGCGGAAAGCAAACGGGCACCCCACCACGAATGGCAGTGCTGCCATTGCATGCCGACTTGGGACTGAGGTACATGCGCTCGGCACCGGCTGCATGCCAGGACAAGACTTGCGCGCCCTGCTGTGCCACAAACACACTGTCGCCGCTGGGCAAGGACCAGCGCCAACCGGCGTGGCCTTGAAGAGAATCAGCCGTTAAGTTCATCGGCCCTGGCCTGGGCTGCTTGGAAATCCAGGTCACCAGAGTAAACGGCACGTCCGCAGATAACGCCTTCAACGCCTTCGCCTTCTACTGCGCACAATTGCTCAATGTCGGCCATGTTGGACAAGCCGCCTGAGGCGATGACGGGAATGGTGAGGGCTTGCGCCAATTTGACTGTGGCCTCGATGTTGATGCCGCTCAGCATGCCATCGCGGCCAATGTCGGTGTAGATGATGGACTCAACGCCGTAGTCTTCAAACTTTTTGGCCAAGTCGACCACTTCATGACCTGTGAGCTTGCTCCAACCATCGGTGGCCACCTTGCCATCTTTGGCATCGAGGCCCACGATGATGTGACCACCAAATGCGCTGCAGGCATCGCGCAAGAAGCCTGGATTTTTAACCGCTGCGGTGCCAATGATGACGTAACGCAGGCCACCATCGATGTATTTTTCAATGGTGTCTAGATCGCGAATGCCACCGCCCAATTGAACAGGGATGTCGTCGCCGACTTCTTTCAAAATGGACTTGATGGCCGCAAAGTTTTGCGGTTTGCCGGCAAAGGCACCATTCAGGTCAACCAAATGCAAACGGCGTGCACCTTTGTCAAGCCAACTTTTGGCCATGGCAGCAGGGTCTTCGCCAAACGTGGTGGCTTGGTCCATGTCACCTTGTTTGAGGCGAACGCAGTGGCCGTCTTTGAGGTCAATCGCAGGTATCAGAATCATGGCGTATTGCTAGCGCTAGAGTGGAACGAAAAAATGAAAGAAAAAATCAGGGTTGCCAGTGCAAGAAGTTGCGGTAAAGCGCCAACCCTTGGTCGGCGCTTTTTTCAGGGTGAAACTGCGTGGCAAACAAATTATCGCGTGCAATGGCACAGGCAAAAGTAGCACCGTAATCGGTTTCTGCGGCCACGTGGGCAGCGTTGTCGGGTTTGGCGTAAAAACTGTGCACAAAATAAAAGTAACTGCCACTGGGAATATCGCCCCAGACAGGGTGCTGCACACCTTGATGGCGGCTGAAATTGACTTGATTCCATCCCATTTGCGGTACTTTGAACCGGCTGCCATCTGCTTGAAGTTTGCCCGCCAGATCAAACTTGATCACGTTGCCATGAATCAAGCCCAAGCCAGGCGTGTTGCCCTCGTCGCTGTGGTCTAGCAGCATTTGCATGCCCACGCACACGCCAAACAAAGGCTTGGTGGCGGCAGCTTCCAACACAGCTTCCATGAGGCCCGATTCACGCAGCTCGCGCATGCAATCGGGCATAGCGCCTTGGCCAGGCAATACCACCCGTGAAGCGTTGCGAACATCTTGCGGGTTGGACGTGATTTTGACTTCAACGCCCGTGTCTTGTGCCGCATGAATGACCGCCTGCGCGACTGAGCGCAAATTGCCCATGCCGTAATCGACCACCGCCACTGAGTTGACAGACATGCTTAGAGCGAGCCCTTGGTGGAAGGAATGATGCCCGCAGCGCGGGGGTCAATTTCGAGCGCGGCACGCAAAGCACGTGCGAAGGCTTTGAACACGGTTTCGGCTTGGTGGTGCGCGTTGTCGCCACGCAAGTTGTCAATGTGCAAAGTGACCAAAGCGTGGTTCACAAAGCCTTGGAAAAATTCGTGCATGAGCTGGGTGTCAAAGCCGCCCACCATGCCGCTGGTGAAAGGCACATGGTTGACCAAGCCAGGACGGCCTGAAAAGTCGATGACAACGCGTGACAGCGCCTCATCGAGGGGCACATACGCATGACCATAACGGCGCAGACCTTTTTTGTCGCCCACGGCTTGTGCCACGGCCTGGCCTAAAGTAATGCCCACATCTTCAACAGTGTGGTGGCCATCGATGTGCAAATCGCCCTTGGCGTCGACTTCTAAGTCGATGAGGCCGTGGCGTGCAATTTGATCGAGCATGTGGTCAAAAAAACCAATGCCCGTGGACAGGCTGGATTGGCCAGTACCGTCCAAATTCACTTTGACGCGAATTTGGGTTTCTGCAGTTTGGCGCGTGACTTCTGCAACGCGGGGTGAGCTCATAAGGATTCCTTGAGTGCTGCCAACATGCGCACGTTTTCTTCGGGGGTTCCGACGGTGAGGCGCAAACAGTTGCTCAGCAATGGGTGCATTTTAGAAACGTTCTTGACCAAAATGCCTTTCGATTTCATACCTTCGAAGCACTTTGTGGCGTCCGGCATACGAACCAAGAGCATATTGGCCTGGCTTGGGAAAACTTGGACACCCGGTAAAAGGGCCAGCGCCTGGCTGAGTTTTTCACGTTCTTGGCGAATTTTGACCGCTTGTTCGGCAAACACGTTGGCGTGCTCAAGGGCAAACAAAGCGCATTCGCAATTCAAAACGCTGATGTTGTAAGGCGGTCGCACTTTGTCGATTTCGGCAATCAAAGCTTTGGGGCCCACCATGTAACCCAGACGTACACCGGCCAAACCAAATTTGGACAAGGTGCGCATCAGCAGCACGTGACCATGTTGCGCAACGCGGTCCATGTAAGTTTGGCTGGCAAAGGGCTGGTACGCCTCGTCCATCACCACCAGGCCGCCTTGCTCGCCTTGGGCCACCACAATGCGCTCAATGACATCAGCATCCCACAGGGTGCCCGTGGGGTTGTTGGGATAAGCCAAATAAACCACCGCCGGTTGGTGCGTGGCAATGGCGTTCAGCATGGCGGCTTCGTCCAATTCAAAGTTGGCCATCAGGGGCACACCGTGAAAGCGCACGCCTTGCAATTGCGCGCTCATGGCATACATCACAAAGCCTGGCAGTGGCGCCAAAATGCTGGCCCCGGGCACATCGCAGGCCATCGAAATGAGCGTGATGAGTTCATCTGAGCCATTGCCCAGCATGATGTCAAAGCCTTCTGGCATGTGCGCATACTTGGCCAGTTCGGCGCGCAAGACATTGACGCGGTCACCCGGATAACGGTTCAGGGCCAAGGCGCCCAGACGCTCGCCCAATTGCTTTTGCAATTCTGGGGGCAAGCTGAAAGGATTTTCCATAGCATCGAGCTTGACCATGCCGGTTGAATCTTGAATGGCATAGGCGTGCATGGACTGCACATCTTGGCGAATGTGTTTCAGCCAAGCGGCGGAATTTTGAGGGGTGCTCATGGTGTTTCTCTTTGTGGCGGCACAGGGTTCAAGCGCAACTCGGCGGCACGGGCATGGGCTTGCAAGCCCTCGCCATAGGCCAACTCGGCCGCAATGAGGCCCAAGCTTTGCGCGCCCTTTTCGCTCACCTCAATGAGGCTGGAGCGCTTTTGAAAATCGTAAACGCCCAAGGGCGAAGAAAAGCGTGCAGTGCCACTGGTGGGCAACACGTGGTTGGGGCCAGCGCAGTAATCACCCAGCGACTCGCTGGTGAACGCGCCCAAAAAGATGGCGCCCGCATGCTTGAGCAAAGGCTCCCATGCATGCGGGTTGCGGCTGGACACTTCCAAGTGTTCGGGGGCAATGCGGTTGCTGATGTGGCAGGCCTCTTCCATGCTGCGTGTTTGAATGAGGGCGCCGCGGTCGTTCATGGACTTGGCAATGATCTCGGCGCGCGGCAAGGTGGGCAGCAACCGATCGATGGCCGCTTGCACTTTGTCGATGTAGGCCGCATCGGGACACAGCAAAATGCTTTGCGCCAACTCGTCGTGCTCGGCTTGCGAGAACAAGTCCATGGCCACCCACTCGGGCGGTGTGCTGCCATCGGCCAACACCAAAATTTCGCTAGGGCCTGCAATCATGTCAATGCCCACGGTGCCAAACACGCGCTTCTTGGCACTGGCCACATAGGCATTGCCTGGGCCGGTAATTTTGTCGACCTTGGGCACTGTGGCCGTGCCAAATGCAAGTGCTGCAACGGCTTGTGCACCACCGATGGTGAAGGCGCGCGACACACCGGCCACATAGGCGGCGGCCAAGACCAAGGGGTTTTTCACGCCTTGTGGTGTTGGCACCACCATGATGATTTCTTCGACGCCGGCCACATGTGCCGGAATGGCATTCATCAAGACCGAGGATGGATATGCTGCTTTGCCGCCGGGCACATAAATGCCCACACGGTCCAAGGGCGTCACTTTTTGACCCAGCAAGGTGCCGTGCTCGTCGGTGTAAGACCAGCTTTCGCCTGAAGCTTTCTTTTGCGCTTCGTGGTAGGTGCGAACACGCTTGGCAGCAGCTTGCAATGCGTCTTTTTGTGCAGCGGGCAAACCGTCAAATGCCGCCTTGAGTTCAGCCTGCGTCAGCATCAAGGCTTGCACGTCTGGGGCTTTGAGACCATCGAAACGCTGTGTGTACTCAAGCACTGCCGGGTCGCCGCGTCGTTGTACATCGGCCAAGATTTCGGCCACGCGGGACTCGATGGCTGCATCTGCGTCTGCGGACCAATGCAAACGCGTTTGAAATGTGGTTTCAAAATCGGCATCGGTGGTACTTAAACGCAGGGCTTTGGCAATCAGCGCAGTCATCGGATTTCTTTGTGTGGAAATTATTTTGAAGCTTTGGCCGTTTGACCCGCAGCCACAGCGCCCGCAAAGGCTTCAATGATGGCGCGGATGGGTTCTTGCTTGAGTTTGAGCGACGCTTGGTTCACCACCAAGCGAGAGCTGATGTCCATGATGCGCTCGACTTCTATGAGGTGGTTGGCTTTGAGGGTGCTGCCGGTAGAGACCAAGTCGACGATGGCATCTGCCAAACCTGTAAGAGGCGCCAACTCCATGCTGCCATAGAGCTTGATCAAATCGACGTGCACGCCTTTTTGCGCAAAAAATTCACGCGCAATGTTGGTGTACTTGGTGGCCACTTTCAAACGTGAGCCCGAGCGCACCGCTGTGGCGTAGTCGTAGTCTGCGCGAACCGCCACACTCATGCGGCATTTGGCAATTTGCAAATCGAGGGGCTGGTACAAGCCATGTCCGCCGTGTTCGATCAAGGTGTCTTTGCCTGTGACACCCAAATCGGCACCGCCGTATTCCACATAGGTGGGCACATCGGTGGCACGCACCAAGACCACGCGCACACCGGCTTGGTTGGTGGGCAAAATCAATTTGCGAGACGTTTCGGGATCTTCTAAAACTTCAATGCCAGCGGCTTTGAGCAGCGGCAATGTTTCATCAAAAATGCGTCCTTTGGACAAGGCCAAGGTGATCATGTCAGTTCCTGTGAGGTCGTGCGTTCGGTGTTCGGGGTCAGTGGCGTCACTTTGAGCGCTCAATCTGTGCGCCCACTTTGCGCAATTTGGCTTCCATGCGGTCATAGCCGCGGTCCAGGTGATAGATGCGGTCGACAATGGTTTCGCCTTCCGCGACCAAACCGGCAATGACCAAACTGGCGGATGCGCGCAAGTCGGTGGCCATGACGGTGGCACCTGAGAGTTGGGGCACGCCCTGCACCACAGACACTTTGCCATCAATTTGGATGTTGGCACCCAAACGCACCAACTCATTGACGTGCATGAAGCGGTTTTCAAAAATGGTTTCTGTGACTTTGCTGGTGCCATCGGCAATGCAATTGAGCGCCATGAATTGGGCTTGCATGTCGGTTGGGAAACCAGGGTACTCGGTGGTTCTGAAACTTTGTGCTTTCATGCGACCTGAGGCTTTGACACGCACAAAATCGGCGCCCACCTCAATGGTGGCTCCGGCATCGCGCAGTTTGTCGATCACGGCATCCATGTGGTCAGCCCGTGCATGATTCAGCACCACATCGCCACCCGTGGCAGCCACAGCACACAAGAAGGTTCCGGCCTCAATGCGATCGGCCACCACAGCGTGGTCGCAACCCTTCAAAGACTCAACGCCCTGAATGTGAATGCGGCTGGTGCCATGACCTTCAATTTTGGCCCCCATGCGAATGAGCATTTCAGCCAAGTCCGGAATTTCAGGCTCTTGAGCTGCATTCTCTAAAACGGTTTCACCTTCTGCCAAAGCTGCCGCCATCAAAAAGTTTTCGGTACCTGTCACGGTGACCATGTCGGTGGCAATGCGAGCGCCTTTGAGGCGCGTGCGGCCGTTGGCCAAACTTGCGACCATGTAGCCGTGCTCCACTGCAATTTGGGCACCCATGGCCTGCAAGCCTTTGATGTGCTGGTCGACAGGACGTGAACCGATGGCACAGCCACCCGGCAAGGACACACGGGCCTCACCAAAGCGCGCCAGCAATGGCCCCAAAGCCAAGACCGATGCACGCATGGTTTTCACCATTTCGTAAGGTGCCTCGGGGTTGTTCAAGCCGCCGGCGTCCAAATGGACGGTGCCATCCTCTTCATGCGAGCACGTGACGCCCATGTTGCGGATGAGTTTGAGCATGGTGCTGACATCTTGCAAACGTGGCACGTTGCGCAACACCACCGGCTGCGCGGTGAGCAAAGCAGCGCACAATTCTGGCAAGGCGGCATTCTTGGCGCCGGAAATGTCAATGGCGCCATTCAAAGAATGACCACCCCGAATAATGAGTTTGTCCATGTTGTGTGGGTCTGGTGTTTTTCTAAAAGCGACGGCTTAAGCCTGCGCTTTGGCCCACTCTGCGGGCGTGAAGGTTTTCATCGACAAGGCATGCACCTCGTCATTTTGCATTTTGTTGCCCAAGGTGGCATACACCTTTTGATGCCGTGCAATGAGGCGAAGGCCTTCAAACTGCTCAGACACCACCACCGCTTGCCAGTGCCGGCCATCGCCATCCACTTCGAGGTGTTGGCAGGCCAGGCCTGCGGCAATCATGGCTTGAATTTGTTCTGCTGTCATATGAATTGGCTCTGGAAGTATCGAATCAGCCTCTGATCTTGTAGCCTGTTTTCAGCAATTGAATTGCCAATGTACCGACGCCCAACAAGGCCGCTGAGACCACGGCCAAACTGGTCCAAGGCGATACATCGCTTTGGCCAAAGAAGCCGTATCGAAACCCATCGATCATGTAAAAGAAAGGGTTGAGGTGACTCAGTCCCTGCCAAAAAGATGGCAAAGAATGAATGGAATAAAACACGCCCGACAAAAACGTCATGGGCATGATGACAAAGCTTTGGAACGCTGCCATTTGGTCAAACTTTTCAGACCACAAACCTGCCACCAAACCCAAGGTGCCCAACAAAGCAGCACCCATGAAGGCAAAGACCAAGATCCAAACAGGCGCCTGGTACTGCAGAGGTGCAAACCAAACTGTGACCGCAAAAACGCCCATACCAACAGCCAAACCTCGCAACATGGCAGAGCCAACATAGGCCACGAACCAGTGCCAATGCGACAAGGGCGTCAACAACAAGAACACCAGGTTGCCCATGATTTTGCTTTGAACCAAACTGGACGAGCTGTTGGCAAAGGCGTTTTGCAACACACTCATCATGATGAGCCCTGGCAACAAAAATGCGGTGTACGGCACGCTGTCGTAGACCTTCACATGGTCTTCCAAGACGTGGCCAAAAATCATCATGTACAACACCGACGTGAGCACCGGTGCCGCGATGGTCTGAAAGGAAACCTTCCAGAAGCGCAACACCTCTTTGTAAAACAACATGCGCCAACCGTTCATGATTGCCCCTCAGCCATCACATCCAAAAACACATCTTCTAAATCGGCCTTGCGGATTTCAACGTCTTCAGCCACCAGTCCGGCTTGTCGCACGGCGGCCAAATAGGTTTCAATTTCAACCGCGTTGTGGGCAGGAAACTGAACGATGCGACCTGTGATACGCGCTTTGGCGGCCAACTCTGCAGGCAATTGACCATCGAGTTTGAAACGCAACACATTGCTGGAAGCGGATTTGAGCAACTCAGACGTGCTGGCCAAGGCCAACACTCGACCCTGCTTGAGCATGGCCAAACGGCCACACAAAGCTTCAGCCTCTTCTAAGTAATGTGTGGTGAGCAGCACGGTACTGCCTTCGCGGTTGAGCTTGGCAATGAATTGCCAAAGCGTTTGACGCAACTCGACGTCGACACCCGCGGTGGGCTCGTCCAGCACAATGACGCGCGGCTTGTGCACCAGGGCTTGCGCCACCAACACGCGGCGCTTCATACCGCCGGACAACTGGCGCATGTTGGCGTTGGCTTTGTCTGCCAAACCCAAGCTGTCGAGCAACTCGTCAATCCAAGCATCGTTGCGTTTGACGCCAAAATAGCCCGACTGAAATCGCAACGCTTCACGCACTGAGAAAAAGGGGTCAAACACCAGCTCTTGTGGCACCACGCCAAGCAAACGTCGACTTTGCACGTAATCGGTTTGTACATCGTGGCCGTGGACCAAGACACGACCCTCGCTGGCCTTGGCCAAGCCGGCCAAGATGCTGATGAGCGTGGTTTTACCGGCACCGTTGGGGCCTAGCAGGCCAAAAAATTCCCCTTCTTCAATGTCAAAGCTGACATCGTTGAGGGCCTTGAAAGGCTGACTGCCAGCAGATTTGGCAGGGAATGTTTTGGATACGGATTGAAAAGAGATGGCGGGCATGAGCCCTCTATTTTACGGTCATGCGCTTTCGACCAAGAGCTCTGAAACGCCATAAAGCGTGGCCAATTCGCGTAATTTGGCTGGGAACTGCTTGAATTTCAAGGTTTTGGTCAAACTTTCAGCCTCGCGGCGGCAGCCCAGCAGCACGGCCAACGCTGAAGAATCAAAATTGGCCAGCTGACCCGCCTCAATTTCAACTTCGGCATGGGGGCTGTTGCGAATTTGCAGTTGCAGCTGCGCCAGACACGCCGGTGCGTTGCTGTGGCGCAAGTCAGCGGGGAGAATGAGGCGAGCAGTCGACATGGTCTGAAGCCAGCGGCTTACGCTTTTTTGGCGTTGGATTTGTTGCGCTCGGACAAGCTTTTGATCAAACCGTCCACACCACCTGCATTGATTTCTTTGGAAAACTGCGAGCGATAATTTTCAACCAACCAAATGCCCATGACGTTCAGGTCAAAAATTTTCCAGCCTGCACCCTCACCAGGTGTCTTTTCCAAACGGTAGTCGAGCTGAATGGGCTCGCCTTTGCCTTTGACTTCAGTTTGCACCACCAGATTTTTGTCATCTGTGGCACCGCGCAAAGGCTTGACTTCAATCACTTGGTCACTGATTTGACTGAGCGCACCGGAGTACGTGCGAATCAGCAAGAGTTTGAACTCTTCTTGCAAACGCGTTTGCTGCTCGGGGGTGGTCTTGCGCCAACCCGGTCCAGTGGCCAGTGCCGTCATGCGGCGGAAATTGACGTGCTGCATCAATTTGCTGTCGACCAGTTGCATGGTTTTGTTGATGTCTCCGGCCTTGATGCTTTTGTCAGCACGAACAGCATCCAGCGTTTCATTTGAAATGCGTTTGATGAACGCATCTGGCGCTTCATCGGCAGCCACCACACTGCCGGCACCAAACACCAGGCCCAGCGCCATGAATAAGTGAATGAAGGGGGTTAGAAATTTGCGGTTCATAGGGGGTCCATCATAAAGAGCGTCTAGCCCTTTAACGCGCCAGCTTTCAAAAAGTTGATTAAACCACTCTCTTCAACTCAAAGCTAAGGTTTTGCTGGCGGCTCTGAAGGTGCTGGTACAGGTACTGGTGCTGTGGCGGGCTGATTGGGCGCAACCAACGGCGCCGGTTGATCTGGATCGTCAAAATCGTCCATCATGGGTGGGTTGCCATCGTAAATGTCGTTCAAACGCTTTTGCAAATACGCATCACGGGTGAAAGAATAGGGGTCTAAGGAGGCCTGCTTGACGGCATCAGACAAGGACAAATAGCGTTCGCGTTTGTCCGTCAGACGCAGCATGGTGAGGGTGTTGCGGGCGCCAATGTCAGTGACTTGCTGGTTCACGTCGGTTTTGGTGTCGACCCACAAACCGGCACTGTCACGAACGGTGGACGGGCCAAAAAATGGCAACACCACGTAAGGGCCAGAAGACACCCCCCAGTACGCCATGGTTTGACCAAAGTCTTCCTTGTGCTTGTCGATTCGAAACTCGGAAGCCCAGTCAATGATGCCGCCCAAACCCACTGTGGTGTTGATCGCTACGCGCATGGCGTTGCGCGATGCAGCCTCCAGTTTCAACTGGGCCAGACTGTTGAAGACGGACATCACATCGCTTTGATTGCTGAAAAAGTTACTGATGCCTTTTCGAACCACGGTGGGCAACACCTGACCATAGAAGACGGCCACTGGGCGCAATACCAAATCATCGGCCACGTCGTTGAACGCCGTGACCTTGCGATTGAGGGGCTCTAAGGGGTCTGAAGGATCGGGACCACGCAACGAGGCACAGCCTTGCAAGCACAAGAGCGCTAAAAGCACACCCGTAACGCGCCAAGAAAAGAGCATTATTTTGATCCTGAAGCAGTCGGAGCAGGGTCGGCTGCTTTGCTGTACAAAAACTGGCTGATCAAGTTCTCAAGGACCACCGCAGATTGCGTTGAACCGATGTTGTCACCTGCGACTAAATTTTGTTCATCGGCACCGGCCACGATGCCCACATACTGCTCACCCAGCAAACCACTGGTGAGAATTTTCAAGGAGCTGTCTTTGGGGAAAACGTATTTGGTTTCCAGCGCCAAACTGACCTTGGCTTGGTAGCTGTCGTCGTCAAACTGAATGTTGTCCACACGGCCCACCACCACACCGGCACTTTTGACCGCGGCCCCTTTTTTGAGTCCCCCGATGTTGTCAAACTTGGCAGTGACGGCGTAGTCCTTGTGCCAGCTGAATTGCAACAAGTTGGCCGACTTGAGGGCCAGGAACAGCACGGCTGCCAAGCCAATCAACACAAACAAGCCCACCCACACATCATTTTTTGAACGTTGCATCACGTCCTCCTTAAATGCTGAACATCATCACAGTGAGGATGAAGTCCAGTCCCAAAACTGACAACGAAGAAATCACCACACTGCGGGTGGTGGCAGAGGCCACACCCTCAGGCGTTGGTTGCGCCACATAGCCTTGCAACAAGGCGATGAAAGTGACGGCGACGCCAAACACCACACTTTTGATCATGCCATTGCCAACGTCTTTGAACACATCGACGCCACTTTGCATTTGGCTCCAAAACGCGCCCGCATCGACACCAATTAGCAACACGCCCACCGCATAGCCACCCAAAATACCCACAGCACTGAAGACGGCTGTGAGGATGGGCAAGGCAATGATGCCGCCCCACAATCGCGGCGCCAAAATGCGCAATTTGGGATCGACGGCCATCATTTCCAATGCCGTGAGTTGTTCACCCGCCCGCATCAAACCAATTTCAGCCGTAATGGAAGCACCAGCCCGTCCAGCAAACAGCAAAGCGGCCACCACGGGCCCCAATTCACGCACCAAGCTGAGCGCCACCAACAAACCCAGGGCTTCCGAAGAACCATAACGCTGCAAGGTGTAGTAGCCCTGCAAACCCAACACAAAACCCACAAACAAACCCGACACTGTGATGATGGCCAGGGAATAGTTACCTAAGAAATGAACTTGGTCTCGAACCAAGCCGAAACGCTTGAGGCAGGCACCCGACAGCCGTACCAGCTGTGCAAACAAACGTGCGCCATAGCCCCAATCGGCCAAAGCTTTGCGAACGGTAAAACCCAATTCGGCAGGGTGCAAGAAGTTCATCGTGCAGGCCCTCCAAAGTCTTCGGCCACGGCTGTGGCGGGGTAATGGAAGTGCACGGGGCCTTCGCTCAAGCCATTCACAAACTGATGAATGAGCGGGTCGGTGGTTTGGCGCAACTCGTTGGGTGTGCCTTGTGCCGCCACTTTGCCATTGGCCAAAATGACCACGTGGTCTGCGATTTGAAAGGTTTCATCGACATCATGCGACACCACCACACTGGTAATGCCCAAGCTGTCGTTCAACCTTCTGATGAGCCGTGCAGCGGTGCCCAAAGAAATAGGATCAAGGCCCGCAAAGGGCTCGTCGTACATCATGAGGTCGGGGTCGAGGGCAATGGCACGCGCCAAGGCCACACGCCGGCCCATACCGCCTGAAATTTCAGAAGGCTTGAGATCTCGCGCGCCCCTTAAACCCACAGCGTCCAACTTCATGAGCACAATGTCGCGCACCATGGCCTGGGGCATTTGGGTGTGCTCCCTTAATGGAAACGCCACGTTGTCAAACACGTTCATGTCGGTGAACAAAGCACCAAACTGAAACAGCATGCCCATGCGTCTGCGCGCGGCGTAGAGCTGCTCGATGTTCATTTGACCGACATCCTGGCCATCAAATGTGAGCTGCCCTTTTTGAGCGGTGTATTGGCCACCGATCAAACGCAAAACCGTGGTTTTGCCTCCGCCCGACACACCCATCAGGGCTGTGACTTTGCCGCGTGGAATGCCAAATGAAATGTCGTTCAAGATGACGCGGTCCCCATAGCCGAAGCTGAGGTTTTTGAGTTCAACCAGCAGTGGAGAGTTGGGCAAGGTCATGTGTCAAAAAACAAAAGCCGGGATTGCCGGCTTTTGAAGGATAAGGCATTCAGGTAAAGCTTGTGTGAACCTTTCGGTATTTGCAAGCCCCCTGTCTGACGTCATTTTAACGGGGTAAGTTGCTGGTTCCCATTAAGAATTCATCCACAGCACGTGCAGCCTGACGGCCTTCGCGAATGGCCCAGACCACCAAGGATTGACCACGTCGCATGTCACCGGCCGCAAACACCTTGGCCACGTTGGTGGCATAGCCGCCTGTCTGTTCAGTGGTGGCCTTGGCATTGCCGCGGTTGTCTTTGTCCACACCAAAGGCGTCCAAGATGGTGGCAACGGGATTTACAAAGCCCATGGCCAAAAACACCATGTCGGCGGGATAGGTTTTTTCGGTGCCAGGCACATTGACCAATTTGCCGTCTTTGAATTCCACTTCCACGGTTTTAAGACCCGTCACTTTGCCTTTTTCGCCAATGAATTCTTGGGTCGAAATGGCAAATTCGCGGGTGCAGCCTTCTTCGTGGCTGGAGCTGGTGCGCAATTTGAGAGGCCAGTAAGGCCAGGTCAAAGGACGGTTTTCTTCTTCGGGCGGCTGCGGCATCACTTCGAATTGCGTGACGCTCTTAGCGCCATGGCGGTTGGATGTGCCAACGCAATCACTGCCGGTGTCACCACCGCCAATGACGATGACGTGTTTGCCGTCAGCGCGCAACTGGCCTTTGAGCTTATCGCCCGCATTGACTTTGTTTTGCTGGGGCAAAAATTCCATGGCAAAGTGAATGCCCGCCAAATCGCGGCCTGGCACGCTCAAGTCGCGTGATTGCTCAGAACCACCGGTCAACAAGACGGCGTCAAAGTCTTTCTTAAGCTGCTCGGGGCTGATGGTTTCTTGCGACCAGTTGGTGACCTTAGAACCTTCCGGCAGATGGCCCACCATGACGCCAGTCTTGATGGTCACGCCTTCGGCGACCAACTGCTCTGCGCGGCGGTCGATGTGTGACTTTTCCATCTTGAAGTCGGGGATGCCGTAGCGCAGCAAACCACCAATGCGATCGTTCTTTTCGAACAAGGTCACGTCATGACCCACGCGCGCCAACTGCTGCGCCGCAGCCATGCCGGCTGGGCCAGAACCCACAACAGCCACTTTCTTACCTGTCTTGTGCGCTGCAGGACGGGGCTTGACCCAGCCTTCTTGCCACGCACGGTCAATGATGGCGTGCTCAATCGACTTGATGCCCACCGCATCGCCGTCGACATTCAAGGTGCAAGCTGCTTCGCAAGGTGCAGGGCAAATGCGACCCGTGAACTCTGGAAAGTTGTTGGTGCTGTGCAGCACTTCAATGGCGTTTTTCCAATCACCTTGGTACACCAACTCGTTGAAGTCGGGGATGATGTTGTTGACAGGGCAGCCGTTGTTGCAAAACGGTGTGCCGCAGTCCATGCAACGTGCGCCTTGCACTTTGGCTTGTGACTCATCCAATCCGATGACGAATTCTTTGTAATTCTTCAAGCGCTCGCCCACAGGCTTGTAACCCTCTTCGAGGCGCTCAAATTCCATGAAACCAGTGATTTTTCCCATGATCAATCCTTGTTATTTCTTTGTACTTATCTGACCAATTAGCTAGCAGCAATGGCATCTGTGGACTTGGCGGCAGCTTTGCGTGCGTTGATTTCACCCAAGGCGCGCTTGTACTCGTTCGGGAATACTTTCACAAACTTCAAGCGCGCTTGCGCCCAGTTGTCGAGCAACTCACGTGCGCGTTGGCTGCCGGTCCACTTGTGGTGGTCTTCCAGCAATTTCTTCAACTGTGTTTCGTCGGCTTGATCGCGGTGCCACACTTTGCGGTCTACGGCGGCTTCTTGCTCGGCCACGGTCAGTACTTTTTCCATGCTGACCATGGCGGTGTTGCAACGCGCGCCAAACTGGCCGTCTTCGTCGTATACATAAGCAATGCCGCCGCTCATACCAGCCGCAAAGTTGCGACCTGTTTTACCCAGCACTGCCACAGTACCGCCGGTCATGTATTCACAACCGTGGTCGCCGGTGCCTTCCACCACTGCGGTGGCGCCAGACAAACGAACTGCAAAACGCTCACCGCCCACACCTGCGAAGAATGCTTCGCCAGTGGTAGCGCCGTACATCACGGTGTTGCCCACAATGATGTTTTGGCTGGCCACGCCGCGGAACTCGAGGCTTGGGCGAACCACAATGCGACCGCCTGACAAACCTTTGCCGGTGTAGTCGTTGGCTTCACCAATGAGGTACAGCGTGATGCCCTTGGCCACAAACGCGCCAAAGGATTGACCACCGGTGCCTTCAAGTTGAATGCGAATGGTGTCGTCTGGCAAACCTTCTGGGTGCACTTTGGTCACCGCGCCTGAAAGCATGGCGCCCACAGAACGGTTGACGTTACGGGCCACTTCCATGAACTGCACCTTCTCGCCTTTGTCGATGGCGGCGCGGCTCTTGGCAATGAGCACGTTGTCCAAAGCTTTGTCCAAGCCGTGGTCTTGCACATCAATGTGGCGACGGGGTACGTCGGCCGGTACATCAGGCACAGCCAACAAACGGCTGAAATCGAGGCCGCTGGATTTCCAGTGCTCAATGCCTTTGCGCGTGTCGAGCAAATCGGCACGGCCCACCATGTCGTCAAACTTCTTGATGCCCAACTGCGCCATGATTTGACGCACTTCTTCGGCAATGAAGAAGAAGTAGTTCACCACGTGCTCTGGCTTGCCAGAGAACTTCTTACGCAAGGTTGGGTCTTGTGTGGCCACGCCCACGGGGCAAGTGTTCAAGTGGCACTTGCGCATCATGATGCAACCTTCCACCACCAGCGGTGCCGTGGCGAAACCAAACTCGTCTGCGCCCAGCAACGCGCCAATGGCCACGTCGCGGCCGGTCTTCATTTGACCGTCGGCTTGCACACGGATGCGACCGCGCAAGCGGTTCAGCACCAAGGTTTGCTGTGTTTCAGCCAGACCAATTTCCCAGGGGCTGCCAGCGTGCTTGATAGAAGACCAAGGCGATGCGCCAGTGCCACCGTCGTGGCCGGCAATCACCAAGTGATCGCTCTTGCACTTGGCAACGCCTGCGGCAATGGTGCCCACGCCAATTTCAGACACCAACTTGACGCTGATGTCGCTGTGCGGCGCCACGTTTTTCAAGTCGTGAATGAGCTGGGCCAAATCTTCAATGGAATAAATGTCGTGGTGTGGGGGAGGAGAAATCAAACCCACGCCTGGCACAGAGTGACGCAACTTGCCGATGTAATCGGACACCGAGCTCATGGGAATGTTTTCACCAATGTGATAGCCGGCGCCGCCTGGTAACGTAGCGTTCAATGATACCGTGTTGTCTGGGTTCTTTTTAACAATCAACTCGTCAATCTTCTTAGCTAGGTTGTAACGATCAGCCTGCTGAGCGCCAGTGGTCCAGGCCAAATGGCTTTGCCCCTCGTCAACCGCGCGCTCGATGGCCTTCTTCAAACCTAGCGCTGTCCAGTCGCCTGTGTCTTCGACGTACGGGCCATGAGGGATACCTTATGGCACGTATGATGTGGGCAGTGCCGCCCTTACAGCATCCTCGGTGTTTAATGCGGAAAACCGCTCACCATTTACGCGGAGCTCGATTGCATTTCCATTATTATCGTACGCTCTAAAAAAGCCATTAGCGTCTGGCTTAATAGTCACCCCGCTACCAAACCCTTTCTTCCTACCCTGCTGCGCCCAATCAGACTGCAGCTCCTCTAGGAACAAGGCACGGCCACCTTCAGCAGTTGGCCTTTCGTTCATGCGCAAGTGGGCCAAGATGTTAGGCTCTTCGTAGTGACTGGATTGAAAGTTAGCCGTATCTCGGCGTACATCGTTCGGATTTGCCTGCTCGAACTCGCGCACTTGCCACTCAGGGTTGTTGTTAACTTTCTCAAGCATGCGTGGTGACATTGGCAACTGACCACTAGATAGCAACTGACCGTCGGCGTCGGTGATCTCGTACACCTTCTGCATCCTAGGTGTTGCACTCACCTCATTCCTAGGCAAGCTTAGCAACATCTCTTTGTAGTTTTGTCCACCTGGTAACGTGTAGTCTGCGTACTTAAGTTGATTAGGCTCTGCGTCACTTGCGTATCGAAGAACAGCGTTTGGGTTACTAGATCGGTACGCAACCTCATTGTTTTCATCTAGGT
>ERZ1034363.70-NODE-70-length-68907-cov-10.092126_pt1 | contig 68907 bp, 63 predicted proteins | sample MGYA00520616_ERZ1034363 | MGnify/ENA primary metagenome ERZ1034363 (study PRJEB33736, sample SAMEA104284506) | Azolla filiculoides | biome: Urban; feature: Water surface; material: Ditch water | place: Netherlands | collected 2015-10-28 | depth 0-0.1 m ...
GGTCTTGCAGGCGCTCCATCACCAGTTTGGGGTCGCCGCTGCCGCGCACGATCAGATTGCCCTGCAGCACGCCACCCAGCACAGGGCCATCGGCATACACGCGGTTGTGCCACACGTGGTCTGGGCCCAGCAAACTCAAGCCGGCATAGGTGGTGAACAGCTTCATGACCGAAGCCGGGTTGCTGGCGGTTTGCGGACGGTGTGACAGGCGTGGTGGCTGTGCCTCGGCGGGTTTGCCCGATGCGTCTGCTGCAGGCAAGGGGGTGATGACGATGCTCAAGGCCGAGGGAGGTACTTGCGCTTGGTGCAAGGCTTTCAAAACTGCCAGTGGCAAATCAGGAGCGCCGGAGGGGATCGCAGTCACAGTCTGGGCGTTGGCTGGCAAGGCCATGGCACCGTGCCAAATCAGCACAGTGCAAAGGCCCATCCACCAGGTCGAAAACAAGGGGCGCTTGGGGTGGATCAATGTCATTCAGCGAGTCTAACGGTCACGGCCTTGTACGGCGGGGCCGTATCATTCGGGCCATGCGATTTTCTTCAAAAACCGTGGGCTTGGCCTCGGCGGTCATCACAGTGCTCATCTGGACCGGCTTCATCGTCATTGCGCGTGCTTCGGCCTCGCGCGGTTTGCTGCCGCTCGACATCGCCTTGGCCCGCATTGTGGGGGCCAGCATCATTTTGTTGCCTTGGGCTTGGTGGCTGATGCGCCCGGCCCGCCATGCAGGTCAAAAGGTCGGCTCACTGGGTGGCTTATCCCCGTTGCCTTTGGCACCCACCGTGCAGGCCGGCTTTTTGGGCGGCTTGCTCTACGCCGTGCTGGCCTACAGCGGTTTCTTTTTTGCACCCGCGACGCACGCCTCGGTGCTGATGCCTGGCAGCTTGCCTTTGTGGACCACCTTGCTGGCCTGGCTGGTGTTGCGTGAAAAAGTGTCTTCGGCTCGGGCGATGGGGCTGGCTTTCATTGTGCTGGGCGATGTGTTGGTGGGAGGCGCGAGTTTGCTCAAGGCGTTTGAGGGCGGCGAGGTCTGGAAAGGCGATTTGTTGTTCATGGCAGCAGCCAGTTGTTGGGCCGCTTACAGCGTGACGGTGCGCCGACATGGACTGGATGCGGTGCGCGCCACCATGGCCATCACCGCCTTTGCTTTTGTGGGCTTTGTGCCGGCCTATCTGGTCTTGATCGGCGTGGGGGCCTTGCCCACCCATTTGCCGCAAGTGCCGTGGACCGAGATCGTGTTCCAAGCGGTTTTCCAGGGCGTGGGCTCGGTGGTCATTTCAGGCATCACCTTCACGCAAATGGTGCGCCACTTTGGCCCCGTGCGCTCGACCATGATCACGGCCCTCGTGCCGGGTTTGTCGGCCTTGGGTGCGGTCTGGTTTCTGGGTGAACCCTTGCACTGGAATTTGCTGGCCGGGCTGGCGCTGGTGACCAGCGGTATCTTGTTTGGAGTGCGTCAGGCCAAACCCGCGCTTGTTTTGCCCAGCGTCGCCACAGCCGGAGGCAAGCCATGAGCCCGAGCAACAAAGAATGGCGTTGGCTGGCTTTTGACACCAGCACCGATGTGCTGTCTTTGGCCGTGGCCCGAGGTGATCGGGTCTGGACCCAAACCCTGCCCGGTGGTGCACAGGCTTCCAGCGGCTTGATCCCGGCGGTGCTGGCCATGTTGGCCGAGGCCGACCTGCCTCTGGCTTCATTGGACGCCATTGTGTTTGGCCGGGGGCCGGGCTCGTTCACGGGTTTGCGCACGGCCTGTGCCGTGGCGCAAGGCCTGGCGTTTGGCGCCGATGTGCCTGTGTTGCCGGTGGACACTTTGCTGGCCGTGGCCGAAGAGGCCCGGTTTGAACAATGCCAGGCCGGGAGCATCCAGTCCGATGCACCGCTGACGGTGTTGGCCTTGCTCGATGCGCGCATGGACGAGGTCTACAGCGCGGCTTACCGTTGGCAGCCCCAGCCGGAGGCCGATGGGCAAGTTCAGGGTCACTGGCAAGAGGTTTCTGCTTTGCAGGTCAGCGCCCCCGAAAAAATCCACAACCCTCAAGGCCAGCCTCTTTTGTTGGCGGGCAATGCGTTCGCCGCTTATGGTGAACGCTTGCCGCAAGGCCCGCATTGCATGGCTTTGCCCACGGCAGCGGCTTTGCTGCGATTAGCGCCCGATTTGTGGGCGAAGGGCTTGGCCGTCCCGGCCGATCAGGCCATGCCGCTCTACATCCGCGACAAAGTGGCCAACACCACTGCCGAACGCGAGGCCATGAAAGCCCAAGCCGCCCTGGCCAAGGCGGCCGTTCAGCCATGACCGGTTTAACCACGAAGCCCGACGCATCAGCACGCGTCCAACCCTCAGAAGCGGTGCGCAACGCGGTCACCCTGGCCCCCATGACCCCGGACCATCTGGACGCGGTCATGGCCATCGAGCAAACGGCCTACGGCCACCCCTGGTCGCGAGGCAATTTTCGCGACTCGCTGAACCCCTTGTTTGACGCCCAATGCCTGTGGCTGGACGGTGAATTGCTGGGTTACTTTTTGGCCATGCGCGGTTTTGAAGAGATGCACTTGCTCAACATCACCGTGGCACCCGCCCGCCAAGGGCAGGGCTGGGGCCACATGATGCTGGACGCTTTGTCGCTCATGTCGCGCCATGAGGGCGCGCAATGGCTCTGGTTGGAGGTGCGTCAAAGCAATCTGCGCGCCTTGCAGGTGTATGAGCGCTATGGTTTTCGGCAGGTCAGCATCCGCAAGGATTACTATCCTGCAGACCGCCAGCAACGTGAGCATGCGGTGGTGATGAGTTTGAAACTGTGAGCCCGAACATGAGCGACCCCACCCGATTTGATCTTGATGAACGCCAACGCGCCATGCTGGCCGAGATGGGCGTGCGCGTGTGGTGGCCACAGCGTGCAGACGATGCGGCATCCGTTGCTCCCGTGCAGACCGTGGCTGCGCTTGAACCTGTGGCACCCCATGTTGCGCCCCTCGTGTCTTCCGCAATTGCATCTGAAACCCCACCCGAAATGGCCCCGCGTCCCGTCACCGTGGCGTCCACCACGCGACCTGCCTCAGTGGCCCCGGCACAGCCTGCCGCGATCGTGACAGGCCAGCCTTTGGCTGAGGGTGTGGACCGCATGGACTGGATCACCCTGAAAGACACCGCTGCAGCTTGTCAGGCCTGTGATTTGTGCGGACAGCGCAAAAATGTGGTGTTGGGTGTGGGCGATGTGCAAGCCGACTGGATGGTCATTGGGGACCCACCAGGTGAAGACGAAGAGCAACAAGGCGAACCTTTTGCAGGGGCGGCTGGGCAGTTGCTCGACAACATGCTCAAAGCGGTGGGTTTGGCCCGCAAGGCGCAAGGCGAAGGCAGCGTTTACATCACCAACGCAGTCAAGTGCCGGCCGCCAGGGCGCAACCCGACGCCGCAAGAGCTGAGCACCTGCGCGCCCTATCTGGCACGTCAAGTGGCCCTGGTTCAACCCAAAGTCATTTTGGTCATGGGCCGCTTTGCCGTGCAATCGGTGTTGCAGACCTCAGAGCCTCTGGGCAAGCTGCGTGGGCAATTGCACACTTACCAAGGCGTGCCTGTGGTAGCGACCTACCACCCCAGCAGTTTGCTGCGCACCCCGGCAGACAAAGCCAAAGCCTGGGTTGATCTGTTGCTGGCGCTCAAGACCGTGCAGGGCTGACCGTCTGTCGCTTGGGCCAGAGCACGGCAGCGATCGACAGCATCATCAACCCCACAGCGGCCCAGTCTTGCCAGTGCAAGACTTCCCCCAAACCCACTGCGCCGCTGAAAACACCCAGCACCGGAATCAGCATCACGCTCAGGGTGGACGCCACGGGCGGCAGGCTGCGTGCCAAATAAAACCAGGCGGCCTGCGCAAAGCCGAAGACCAGCACCGCGTTGAAGGCGATGGACCCCCAGGTGGCGTCAGACGGAGCGTGCCACTGGTCACGCTCCAAAAAGACCGCCAGCACAGTCATCACGCCGGTGGTCATGAAAGCCATCCAGAACGAAATGGCCAGTGTCGGCACGGGCATCTTGGTGCGCCGCAGCAGCTGAGTGCCCAAAGCCCAGGTGCTGGCTGCACCCAAGGCCAGCAACACGCCCACGGGTTTGCCACTCAGGTTGGACAGCTCGTGCCACAGCAGCAAGACCACACCCAAAGAGGCAGCGGCCACGCCACCCCATGCGCGTTTGGCCAGCTGGTCGCCAAACACCAGCGCGCCCAGCACCGCAGAAAACATGGGCATGGTGTAGCCCAAAATGGCGGCTCGTCCGCTTGATAGCGACTGCACCGCCACAATGATCAGCCCGTGCCAAAAAAACATGTTGAAGGTGGCCAGCAGCAGCAATTCGCGCCAATGCGCGCGCCCAATGCGAAACGGCACCCGCTGCACCACCAAAACCAAAGCCAGCACGGGCGTGCCCAGCCACATGCACAGGGCGCGGAAGGTCAGCGGCGGAAAGCCCGTGACCCCGATTTTCATGATCGGCCAGTTGACGCCCCAGACCAGGGTCAGCAACACCAGAACGGTCCATTGGCGGGGGGAGAGTTTGTGCATGGTGGCCATCTTAGCTTTGGCGCGCGTGCCAAGCTGTCGCCGTGAGCGCCCCATGCCTGCTGCCTGGCCGCCGCTTAAAATGCCCGTATGACCTTCTTAGACATGTTGCGCACCGCCGAGCGCCAAAACGGCTCCATGCTTTGTGTGGGCCTGGACCCTGAGCCCACCAAGTTCCCGGACCGCATCAAGGGCGATTCCAACAAGATTTACGACTTCTGCGCGGCCATCGTCGATGCCACCGCCGATCTGGTCAGCAGCTTCAAACCCCAGATTGCCTACTTTGCCGCGCACCGCGCCGAAGGCCAGCTGGAACGCCTGATGGAGCACATGCGCCGCGTGGCCCCCCATGTGCCGATCATCCTGGACGCCAAGCGCGGCGACATTGGCTCGACCGCCGAGCAATACGCCATCGAAGCCTTTGAGCGCTACGGTGCTGACGCGGTGACCCTCTCGCCCTTCATGGGCTGGGATTCGGTGGCCCCCTACCTCAAGTACCACGGCAAAGGCGCTTTTTTGCTGTGCCGCACCTCCAACCCCGGTGGTGACGACCTGCAAAACCAGCGGCTGGCCTCGGTCGAAGGGCAACCGCTGTTGTACGAACATGTGGCGCGCTTGGCCCAAGGCCCCTGGAACCTTAACGGCCAGTTGGGCTTGGTGGTGGGCGCGACCTACCCCAAAGAAATTGAGCGTGTGCGCGAACTCGCTCCCACCGTGCCCTTGCTGATCCCTGGCGTAGGCGCACAAGGTGGTGACGCTGTGGCCACCGTCAAGGCCGGCTGGCGCGCCAACGCCGACGGCAGCAGCGCCGGCCCGATCATCGTCAACTCGTCGCGTGCGGTGCTGTATGCGTCGGGCGGTGCCGACTTTGCCCAAGCGGCACGCCAAGTGGCGATGCAGACGCGGGACACCTTGCAAGCGGCCAAGGCCTGAGCCTTAGCGCTAACCAGCCCCAGACGCAAGGGGCTGATGCTGATATCCGCTTGTTCTCTCAGCCTTGCGCCGCCTTCTGCGCGCTGTGAACCAGCTTGCGGGCCATGCTCCAGCGGTGCACTTCGCTGGGGCCGTCATAAATCCGGAAGGCGCGCATGTCCATGAAGATGCGCATCACGGGCGTTTCGGCCGTCACGCCCTGACCGCCAAGAATCTGCACGCAGCGGTCCACCACGCGCCACTCGGCTTCTGAACAGGCTACTTTGGCGCGGCTCGATTCAAAGCCACCTTTTTGGCCCTGGTCCAGCAGCCAAGCGGTGTGCCAGATGTGCAGGCGGGCGGTGTGCAGGTCGATGTCGTTGTCGGCCAGCATGAAGCCCACGCCTTCGTGTTCGGCCAGCGGTTTGCCAAACGCTTGGCGGCGGCTGGCGTAATCCAGCGCGATGTCATGCGCCCGGCGGGCTTGGCCCAGCCATCGCATGCAGTGCGTCAGCCGTGCCGGGGCCAGCCGCACCTGCGCATAGCGAAAGCCCTGGCCCACTTCGCCCAACACATCGGCAGCGGGCACGCGCAAGTTGTCAAAACACAGCACCCCGTGGCCACCGGTAAAGCAGTTGTCCATGGCGTCCATGCTGCGCTCTAGCCGGATGCCCGGTTCGTCCATGTCGGTCAAAAACATGGTGGCCGTGCCGTCTTCCATGCGCGCCATGACGATGGCGTAGTCGGCCCCCTCGGCCCCGGTGATGAACCACTTGCCGCCACTGATCAGGTAATCGTCACCGTCGCGCACGGCGGTGGTGGTCAGCATGGACGGGTCGGCTCCCGCGCCCGGTGCGGGCTCGGTCATGGCAAAGCACGAACGGGTGAGCCCCGCCACTTGCGGGCGCAGCCAGCGCTCTTTTTGGGCCGGGGTGGCCACTTCTTCCATGAGGTGGATGTTGCCTTCGTCGGGCGCGTGGATGTTGAGCGCAGTTGGGCCCAGATTGGAGTAACCGGCTTCTTCAAACACCACCGCTTTGGCGATGTGGCTCAGGCCCAGCCCGCCCATCTCAAGGGAGGCGTGCGGGGTGAGCAGGCCCGCAGCGCGTGCGCGTGCCACCAATTCTTTGCGCAGATCTTCTGACGGGCCATGCGCGCCGTGCCGTGGGTCGGTTTCCAGAGGGATCACCTGTTCGGCGATGAATTGGCGGGTGCGCTCACGCAGTGCCGCAATGTCCGGAGGAATGTCAAAGTTCATGGCGTGGGCATATTTCGAGAATCGTTGAACGAAAGTGCATAAAGGTATTGGAAAGCTTGGTGCGTGCTTGCGCTGTCCGGCCTGCGACTCGCTGTCGCCCGGGTGCGCTCGCTGTTATGCCTTGTGCCGGGTTGTCATCTGCGCGCCAGCCCTGACCTTGGGTGGCTGTTAGCCTGCGCCCATGATCGACCTCTACACCGCCGCCACGCCCAATGGGCACAAAGTCTCCATCGCGCTCGAAGAGCTGGCGCAGCCCTACACGCTCAAGGTGCTGGACCTGTCCAAGGGCGAGCAAAAGCAGCCCGACTTTTTGGCCATTTGCCCGAATGGCCGCATCCCCGCCATCGTGGACCGCGGCGCCGATGACTTCGCGGTGTTCGAGTCGGGAGCCTGCCTGATTTACCTGGCCGAAAAAACCGGCCAGCTCATGCCGACCGATGCCAAGGGCCGCTCGCGTGTGCTGCAGTGGCTGATGTTTCAGATGGGCGGCATCGGGCCGATGATGGGGCAGGCCAATGTGTTCTTCCGTTACTTCCCGGAAAAGATCCAGCCCGCGATTAACCGTTATCAGGGCGAGAGCAAGCGCCTGTTCACGGTGCTCGACAGCCACCTGAAAGACCATGAGTACCTGGCGGGCGATTATTCGATTGCCGACATTGCCAACTGGGCTTGGGTGCGCACGCACCGCTGGTCGGGCGTTGGGGTGGACGACTTGCCGCATTTGCAGCGCTGGCTTGATGCGATCCGCCAGCGCCCTGCCGTGTTGCGCGGTATTGAAGCGCCGCCTTCCAGAATCAACCTCACCAAAGACGGCGACGATGCCGCCAAGAAGTTTTCAGAAGAAGCCCGCAAGATGGTCGAGATGGGACAAAACCAGAACACGCCCAACAAGGACAAGACATGAAGCTCTACACCGCCCACCGCGCCCCCAGCCCCCGCCGGGTGTTGATGTTTCTGGTCGAGAAAAACATCACCGGCATCGAGATGGTGAACATGGACCTGAACGGTGGCGAGCACCGCCAACCCGAGTACTTGGCCAAGAGCCCATTGGCCAAAGTGCCCGCGCTGGAGCTGGATGACGGCCGCGTGATCACCGAGACGCGGGCGATTTGCACTTTGCTGGAGGGCCGCTTTCCTGAGCCGAATTTGATGGGTGTGGATGGCGATGAGCGCGGTTTCATCGAGATGGCTGACCGGCAGGTGGAGCTGTATTTGTTGGGCGGCATTGCCAACGCGATCCGCCACAGCCACCCGGGCTTGGCCGCTTTGGAAAAACCGCAGTTCCCCGAGTTTGGCCGCTCACAAGGCGAGAAGGTGCGCGAAGTGGCCCGCTGGTTTGACCAGCGTCTGCAAAGCCAGCCCTGGATCGCGGGCGAGCGTTTCACCATCGCTGACATCACTGCGTTTTGCGCGCTGGAGTTTGCGCGGGGCCTGATGAAGTTCGTGCCCGGTGACGAGGGCATGAGCGCCTTGCAGGCCTGGCGTGACCGCATGAACGAGCGGCCTAGCGCCAAGGTTTGAGGGACGGATGTCACCCCGCGTTGGTCATGTGTCACCTCGGACTTGATCCGGGGTCCATGCCTGTTCAACCATGGATGCCGGATCAAGTCCGGCATGACGGTGGTTGTGTCATGCCCGCGTAGGCGGGTATCCACGCTCGCCAACCATGGATGCCGGATCAAGTCCGGTAGGCAGAGTTTCAGCTGAACACGCCGCCGTATTCCTTGCGCAGGTCGTTCTTTTGCACCTTGCCTGTTCCGCCCACGGGCAGCGATTCGAGGAACACCACGTCGTCGGGCACCCACCACTTGGCGACCTTGGTGGCCAGGAAGTCGAGGATTTCCTGCTTCTCCAGCGACTGCCCGGGCTTGCGCACGATGAACAGCAGCGGGCGCTCGTCCCACTTGGGGTGCTTGACGCCAATCACGGCGGCCATGGCCACAGCGGGGTGACCCACGGCGGCGTTTTCCAGGTCAATCGAGCTGATCCACTCGCCACCGGTCTTGATCACGTCTTTGGTGCGGTCGCGGATCTGCATGGTGCCGTGCGCGTCAATCGTGGCGATGTCGCCCGTGGGGAACCAGCCGTCCACCAGCGCGGTTTTTTCGGCCTTGAAGTAACGCTCGACGATCCACTGACCGCGCACCATCAACTCGCCTTGCGATGTGCCGTCGCGGGGCAGGGTCGCGCCGTTTTCATCGACGATCTTGATCTCGATGCCTGATACGGTTTTGCCTTGTTTGGCCACGATGGCGTGCTGCTCGGCGGCGGGCTTGAGGCGGTCGGCCCGGCTCAGGTTGCTCATGGTGGCGACAGCCGTGGTCTCGGTCATGCCCCAGCCGTGGCGCACTTCAACCCCATAGTTGTCCATGAACTTGGCGATCAGCGCCATGGGCATGGCCGAGCCGCCCACGCACGTGCGTTTCATGTGGGCAAAGCGCAAGTTGTTTTGTTCGACGTGTTGGATCAAGCCCATCCAGATGGTGGGCACGCCCGCGCTGATGGTGACCTGCTCGCTGTCCATCAACTCGAACAGGCTGGCACCGTCAAGCTTGGGGCCGGGCAAGACCAGCTTGGTGCCCGCCACCAGTGCTGCATAGGGGATGCACCAGGCGTTGATGTGGAACATCGGCACCACGGGCAGGATGGTCTCTTGCGTGGACAGACCCAGCACATCGGGCAGGCCAGCGGTGGTGGCGTTCATCACGATGGCGCGGTGCGTGTACAGCACGCCTTTGGGGTTGCCGGTGGTGCCCGAGGTGTAGCAAAGGGCTGCGCCGGTTTGCTCATCCAGCTCGGGCCAGTTGAAGCTGTCACTGTGCCCGGTGATCAGGCCTTCGTAGTTCATCACGTTGGCCACGCCCTCGATGGCTGGCGTGTTGCCCGCGTCGGCCAAGCAGACCCATGCGCGCACCTTGGGGCAATGCGCTGCAATGCCTTTGACCAGCGGCGCGAAGGTGGCGTCAAACAAGACCACCTCGTCTTCGGCGTGGTTGATCACATAAATCAGCTGTTGCGGGTGCAGGCGCGGGTTGCAGGTGTGCATGACCATGCCACTGCCCGAGACGGCGTAATAGGCCTCCAGGTGGCGGTGGTTGTTCCAAGCAATCGAGCCGACCGCGCTGCCTGCTTTGAGGCCCATCTGGGCCAATGCGTTGGCTAATTGGCGTGAGCGTTTGGCCGCATCAGCGTAGGTGTAGCGGTGCAACGGGCCATAGGTCTCGCGCGAGACGATTTCCTGGTCGCCAAACTGTGCAGCGCCGTGTTCGAGGATGCCCGAAATGAGCAGTGGGCGGTTCATCATGAGGCCGGGTTGGGGCATGTGTTGTCTCCTGAAATGTGGACGTTTTTGTAGGTCGGCGGCTTTAGCCCCGACACCGCTGGTTTGGCGACAGGTTCATGTCGGGGCTAAAGCCACCGACCTACCGAATTCACAGCAAGGCTGCGTACACCAAGTCGCGGAACAAGGGGCGATAGTAGTCCCTTTGGTTGGGCGCCTGGATCATCAGCATGGCGACCATGTCCAGCGCCGGGTCCACAAAAAACGTGGTGCCCGCGATGCCGCCCCAGTAATACAGGCCCACCGAGCCAGGCACGGGCGACAGGCCCAGCTGCGTGCGCACTGCAAAGCCCAGACCAAAGCCGTGGCCGGGCGGCAGCAGCGTGCCATCGGCCGGGATGCCCCCCAAGTGGTCGGCGGTCATGTAGTCCACCGTGTGGGGGCCGAGCAGGCGCACGCCATCGAGCTCACCCCGGTTGCGCAGGCATTGCAAAAAGCGGGCGTAGTCCATGGCGGTGGACATCAGGCCACCGCCGCCGCCTTCCATGGCGGGCACTTGGCGCGGCTCCAGCACTTTCATGGGCACGCCGCCGTCGGGGTCGTGCGCAAAGGGTTCGGCAATGCGGTGCTGTTGTTCAGGCGGCACGGCAAAGCCGGTGTCCACCATGCCCAGCGGGCCCAAGATTTCAGCTTGCAAGAATGCGCCCAGGCCCTGCCCGCTGACCACCTCGACCAGCCGCCCCAACACATCGGTGGCGCGGCTGTAGGCCCACACGGTGCCGGGCTGAAACTGCAGCGGCACAGCGGCCAGCGTTTGAGAAAACTCGGCATTGGTGCGCTCGCGAGAGGCGATCTTCACCTCGCCGTATTGGCGCTGCACGGCCGAGTCGCCTAAAAATTCATACGTCAGCCCCGCCGTGTGGCGCAGCAGGTCTTGCACCGTGGCTTCTTGTCGCACGGGCTCCAAGCCCTTGGCCGTGGCCACCTGTTGGTTGGCAAATTCAGGCAACCAGCGGCTGACCGGATCGGAGAGCAGCAATTGCCCACGCTCAACCAGCATCATGACCGCCACCGACACGACCGGCTTGGTCATCGAATAGATGCGGAAGATGCTGTCGGTTTTCATTGGCGTGCCTGTGCCGGGGTCTTGCTGGCCCACGGCCTCGAACAAGCCGATCTGGCCGCGCCGGGCGATCATGGCCACGGCGCCGGGCAGTCGGCCACTGGCCACTTCGCGGCGCAGAACGGCCATCAAGCGCTGCGTGCGGTCGGGGCACAGGCCCACATCGGCGGGATGGGCGTGAGCAAGCGGGGTGTGGTTGGTGGTCATCAGGTGCTCCAGAACAAGAGCGTTTTGTACACCAGCGACCGACGATGGGGTATCACCTAAAGCAACCGGCGCACGGAGCTTAGAAGGCTTCAGTGACGAACACTCAAGCCCGCCGCCAAAGTCCCATCCCCCGCTGTGCCTTGCTCGCGTCGCTGGGCGTGAGCGCCACAGGGCCTTGGGGTGTCTGTCGCAGCACATCGGCCAGCGTCATCAGGGCCGACTCGGGGCCGCTGAGCAGTTCAAGCTCCAGCTCCAGCAGGGGCTCGCTCAAGTCGGTACCGGGCACATGGATGCGGCCTTGGTCCAGCGCCACTTCGATCTGGGCGTCTGCGTGCGTGACCACCCAGCGCTGGCGTTCAAAGTCGGTGCAAAACAGCGCCTTCAAATGCGGTCGCATCGCCACCAGCTCGGTGGCCAGCGCGACGTCATCGACCAGCGTGTCGAACTGCAAAGCGCCTGGTGTTGTGGGCGCTTCCCACTCTTGCCTGCGCGACAAACCGTTTTCGCTTCGCCCCGCCGTCTTGACGGTGAGCAGCCACTGATCGCCTGCCAGCCGCTCGCGCACGGCCATACGCCGATGCTGCAAGGCCAAGTCATTGGTGTCGAAATAGGTGTTCAGCAGTCGCTGTGCACTGCCCGTGGCTGCCAGCATCGGGTGGTTCAGCAGGCGCGGCAGGTCTGGTTCGGACAGGTTCAGTTTGAGTTCGGTTTCCATTCTGTGCGTGAGGGATGAAACCCTCAAATGGCAGCTGCCGAAAAGCGTTCGCGCAAATAAGCCACGATCGCCCCCGAATCTTTCAGCCAGCGAGTTTGGCCGTTGGCTTCGGTGATCTTCAGACACGGTACTTGGGTGGCCCCACTGCCTTGCAACAAGTCATTGCGGTTTGCAGCATGGTGCTGTGCATCGCGCTTTTCGATGGGCAGCGACAGGCGGCGCATTTCCTGGCGCACCTTGATGCAAAACGGGCAGGTACTGAACTGGTACAGAGCCAGGCTTTGGCACTGCTGGTCAATGGCAGCTTGCGCGGTGGGGGTACGTTGCACGCCAGCTGGGCGGGTCAGGCGCTCTTTGAGCAGCATGACGGGGCCGAGCACGATGCGCAGGGTTCTGAAGAATGCACGGATGAAGGTTTTCATAAGGGTCTCAACAATTCAAAAATGGATGAAAAAATAGGGGAAAGCCGCACCATCACAGCAAACGCGCCAAATAGTGGCCCGTGAAGCTCGCCTTGTTTTTGGCCAGTTGCTCAGGCGTGCCCTCGCCCAGTACGGTGCCTCCGCCCGCCCCGCCTTCTGGGCCCATGTCGATCAGCCAGTCGGCGGTTTTGATCACGTCGAGGTTGTGCTCGATGATGACGATGGTGTTGCCCGCGTCGCGCAGCTGGTGCAGCACCTTGAGCAACAAATCGATGTCGGCAAAGTGCAGGCCGGTGGTGGGTTCGTCCAAGATATACAGCGTGCGGCCCGTGTCGCGTTTGGACAGCTCCAACGCGAGCTTCACGCGCTGGGCCTCGCCGCCAGACAAGGTGGTCGCGCTTTGGCCCAGACGGATGTAAGTCAGGCCCACGTCGAGCAAGGTTTGCAGCTTGCGGGCGATGTTGGGCACGGCGCTGAAGAACTGGTGCGCCACTTCCACCGTCATGTTCAAAATCTGCGCGATGTTTTGGCCCTTGTATTGCACTTCCAGCGTTTCGCGGTTGTAGCGCATGCCGTGGCACACGTCGCAGGGCACGTACACGTCGGGCAGAAAGTGCATCTCCACTTTCACCATGCCGTCGCCTTGGCAGGCTTCGCAGCGGCCACCGGTGACGTTGAAGCTGAAACGCCCCGGCCCGTAGCCGCGCTCGCGTGCGGCCGGCACTTCGGCCATCAGCTCGCGGATGTGGGTGAACAAGCCCGTGTAGGTAGCCGGGTTGCTGCGCGGCGTGCGGCCAATGGGTGACTGGTCCACGTTGATGACCTTGTCGAAATGCTCCAGCCCTTTGATCTCGTCGTGCTTGGCAGCCTCGTCGTGCGCTCGGTGAATCTGGTGGGCGGCGGCGGTGTACAGCGTGTCGTTGACCAGAGTGGATTTGCCCGAGCCTGAGACGCCTGTCACGCAGGTCAGCAGCCCCACGGGAAACTTCACGTTCACGTTTTTCAGGTTGTTGCCCGATGCGCCCACGATCTCGATGAAGTCCTTGCCCGCTTTGTGGCGCTTGGGGATCTCGATCTTCTTGCGGCCCGACATGTACTGGCCGGTGACCGAATCGGGCGCGGCCAAGATGTCAGCGCAAGTGCCTTGCGCCATCACACGCCCACCGTGCACGCCCGCCCCCGGCCCCATGTCAATCACATGGTCGGCCACGCGGATCATGTCTTCGTCGTGCTCGACCACCAGCACGCTGTTGCCGATGTCGCGCAGGTGTTGCAAGGTGCCAATCAGGCGGTCGTTGTCGCGCTGGTGCAATCCGATGCTGGGCTCGTCCAGCACGTACATCACGCCCGTGAGCCCTGAGCCGATCTGGCTGGCCAATCGGATGCGCTGCGACTCGCCGCCCGACAAGGTGTCGGCGCTGCGATCCAGGCTCAAATAATTCAGGCCTACATCGTTCAGGAACTTCAGCCGTAAGGCGATCTCGCGCACCACTTTGTCGGCGATCTCGGCCTTGGCGCCGTGCATGGTCAGGCCCTGAAAATACTGCTGCGATTCGCCCAGCGTGATGTGGCTGATCTCGTAAATGGCGCGGGCCTGATCGCCTTCTCCAATGCGCACATGGCGCGCCTCGCGCCGCAAACGGGTGCCTTGGCAGCTGGTGCAGGCCTGCATGTTGCGGTAACGCGCCAGGTCTTCGCGCACCACAGCCGAGTCGGTCTCGAGGTAGCGGCGCGTCATGTTGGGGATGATCCCTTCAAACGGGTGCTTTTTGCTGACCTTTTTGCCTTGAGAGGCGCCTGACTCCATCGTGTAGCTGAACTTGATTTCTTCATCGCCCGAGCCATGCAGCAAAACCTGTTGGTGTGCGGGCGCAAGTTTTTCAAACGGTGTTTCGATGTCGAACTGGTAATGCTTGGCCAGGCTTTCGAGCATGCTGAAGTAAAAGCCGTTGCGCCGGTCCCAGCCTTTGATGGCACCGCTGGCCAAGCTGAGCGATGGGAAGGCGACGACCCGCTCCGGGTCAAAAAACGCCATGCTGCCAATGCCGTCGCAAGTCGGGCAAGCGCCCATGGGCGAGTTGAACGAGAACAGGCGCGGCTCCAGCTCGCTGATGGAATAGGTGCACACCGGGCAGGAGAACTTGGCGTTGAACAGGTGTTCTTTCCCGTTATCCATCTCCAGCGCCACGGCGCGGTGCTCTGCCAGGTGCAGCGCGGCTTCAAAGCTCTCGGCCAGTCGCTGGCGCAGCGCGTCACGTGCTTTGGCGTCTTCTTCAGATCGCACTTTGATGCGGTCCACCACCACGTCGATGTTGTGCTTTTCGGTTTTCTTGAGGGTGGGCAGGTCTTCCACTTCCACCGTCTGGCCATTGATGCGAAAGCGCACGTAGCCCAGGGCCTGCATCTGCTCAAACACCTTCTCAAACTCGCCTTTTTTCTCGCGGGCAATGGGTGCGAGGATCATCAGCTTGGTGTCTTCGGGCAGGGCCAGCACGGCGTCCACCATCTGGCTCACGGTTTGCGCTTGCAGGGGCAAGTTGTGGTCGGGGCAATAGGGCGTGCCTGCGCGGGCATAGAGCAGGCGCAGGTAGTCGTGGATCTCGGTGACGGTGCCCACCGTGGAGCGCGGGTTGTGGCTGGTGGCTTTTTGCTCGATGCTGATCGCAGGCGACAGGCCCTCGATCAGGTCCACATCGGGCTTGTCCATCAACTGCAAAAACTGCCGCGCATAGGCCGACAGGCTTTCCACATATCGGCGCTGGCCCTCGGCGTACAGGGTGTCAAAAGCCAGGCTCGACTTGCCCGAGCCCGACAGCCCGGTGATCACCACCAACTGGTTGCGCGGGATGTCGAGGTCGATGTTTTTGAGGTTGTGGGTGCGGGCACCCCGCACGCTGATGTGGGTTTGCCGCAGCGCTGACGCCAGATACCGCGCTTGTTCGGGTTCGTCGGGCAAGGAAGGAGAGTCAACAAGGTTCACGGTGGACGGCCAGATCAGCAAAACCTTTGATTATCCCCGTCGGCGCTGTTTTTGGCAGCGGGGCTGGCCAATCAGGGACAATCACCCTTTTCTCTGACCCTCTGCCCTTGGCTGTTCCGCGTGACCGAAACCCCTGAAAAGCAATCTGCTCCCTCGTCCGTGTCCATGACCCCCATGGAGCGTCGTGCCAGCGCCTCCTTGGCCGGCATTTTTGCGCTGCGCATGTTGGGCTTGTTTTTGGTGTTGCCGGTGTTTGCCCTGGAGGCGCGCAAGTACCCGGGCGGTGATGACCCGGCCTTGCTGGGCCTGGCCATGGGCATTTATGGTTTGACGCAAGGTGTGTTGCAACTGCCTTTCGGCATGGCCTCAGACCGTTTCGGGCGCAAGCGGGTGATCGTGCTGGGCCTGATCATTTTTGCGCTGGGCAGTTTTTGGGCGGCAGGTGCCACCGATCTGACCGGTTTGCTGGTGGGCCGCAGCTTGCAAGGCGCTGGCGCTGTTTCTGCCGCCGTCACGGCGTTGCTGGCCGATTTGACCCGCGACGAGGTTCGCACCAAGGCCATGGCCTTGGTGGGGGCCAGCATCGGGTTGATGTTCGCCTTGTCTTTGGTGGTGGCGCCTGTGTTGGTGGCCATCGTTGGCTTGTCAGGTCTTTTTGCCCTGACGGGTGTGCTGGCCTTGTTGGGCATTGCGGTGGTGGTCTGGGGTGCACCCCCGGCACCCGCCCAGACGAAGGGGCAGGCCCGGGGGAGTCTCAAGGATGTGCTGCGCCATGCGGGCTTGATGCGCCTGAACTTCGGGGTGTTTGTGTTGCATGCAGTGCAGCTGGCCATGTGGGTGGCGGTGCCGGCCTTGCTGGTGCAATCGGGTTTGCCCAAGGCCGCGCATTGGCAGGTGTATTTGCCCGCCGTGCTGGGTTCTTTTGTTTTGATGGGCGGTGTTTTTGCCATGGAGCGGCGCGGCCACCTGAAAAAAGCGTTTTTGGGTGCGATTGCCTTGATCGCGCTGGTGCAAGTTGGCTTGCTGGTGCAATCGTCGGGCACCTCCAGCGTGATGGCCATGGCCGGGCTTTTGTTTGCCTTTTTCTGCGGTTTCAATGTGCTTGAAGCCACTCAGCCCAGCATGGCCTCCCGCATGGCCCCCAGCGCGGTGCGTGGCACGGCATTGGGCGTTTACAACACCTTGCAGTCGCTGGGTTTCTTTGTCGGCGGCTGGCTGGGCGGTTGGTTGGTGAAAACCTGGGGCAGTCCGGCCTTGTTTGCCTGCTGTGCCGTTGCCATGTTGGCGTGGTGGCTGGTGGCCTTGCCTATGCAGACGCCAGGGCGTGCTGCACCCGTTCAGGCCACCGCATAAAAGCCGCATAATCCGGACCTTATCGAGGAGTTTTCATGGCATCCGTCAACAAAGTCATCATCGTCGGCAATTTGGGCCGCGATCCCGAAACCCGCTACCTGCCCTCTGGCGATGCCGTGAGCAACATCAATGTGGCCACGACCGACCGCTACAAGGACAAAGCGACCGGCGAGATGAAAGAGGCCACCGAGTGGCACCGCATCAGCTTTTTTGGCAAATTGGCCGAAATTGCAGGCCAGTACCTGAAAAAAGGCTCGCAGGTCTACGTTGAAGGCAGCTTGCGCACCCGCAAATACACAGACAAAGACGGCGTTGAGAAATTTGCCACCGAAATCCGTGGCGAAACCATGCAGATGTTGGGTGGCCGTCAAGGCATGGGCGGCCCGTCCGATGACGGCGGCGGTGGTGGCGGTTATGCGCCTCGCCAGTCGGCCCCGGCGGCACGCCCGGCCGCAGCACCTGCCCAGCGCCCGGCGGCTGCGCCCAAGCCAGCGGCCAGCAGCTTTGACGACATGGACGATGACATCCCGTTCTGAACCAACGCAGATGTTGAAATTTGAGCCCACCGCACCTGTGCCGTGGGCTTTTTTCATGGGTTCAGTCCATTTTCAAAGGACTCGCCCGTGGCTTCTTAATTCACAATGTGCTGATGAATGAAATGAACGCCCGTTATTTGCCGTTGGACGATGACCAGCGGCGTCAACTTCACAACGAAGTGCATGCCCGGCCATCGGCCAGGGTCCGATTGCCTGCTTTGATTGTGTATGTGGCCGTGCTGAACGAGGGGGTTGCCCGCGAGCAGGAGTGGCAGCACCTGAAAAACCTGCCCGGCCATGCCGACCTGGCGCTGGAGCGCTTGAATGGCAACTTTTTGCGTCTGCGCTGCGACGGTTTCACCGTCAAATGGGAGCGCCACACCGAGTTCACCCGCTATTCGATCGTGCAGTCCTTGCCTGCGCACGCCGGGTGGGGTTCGGCATCGCCCGAGTTGGCCTCGCAAGTCGTGACGGGGGCGGCGTGGTTGCGCGCCATTCCGGGAAAGACCGTGGCCGCCATCCATTTGGGCATGCTGGCAGCCCCTGTGGATGCCCCCGATACCGTCGTGCAAGCACAGGCTTGGTTGGGCGAGGGCGCTGTGGTGGGCTCGCGCATGGGCAACACCACCGAAGGCTTGCCGCATTCCTGCGTGTTGACCCATTTCAGGCTGGGTGCCGATGGCTTTGAGCGCATGCTGGTGCTGGCCCCAGTGGACACCAGCGAGGCCCGTGCCGGGCGCATTTCACAGCGTTTGCTCGAGCTGGAAACTTACCGTCTGATGGCTTTGCGTGGCTTGCCTGTGGCCAAAGCCTTGTCGCCCGTGCTGTCCGATGCCGAAGCCCGCTTGGCTGACATCACGGCCAGGCTGGAGCGCAAGGACGACAGCGACCAGGCGCTGCTGGATGTGCTGGTGTCTTTGGCGGCCCGCATCGAACGGGCTACGGCAGAGCACGGTTACCGGTTCTCGGCCACGCGGGCGTATGACACGCTGGTGAGCCAGCGCATTGCCGAGTTGCGAGAACGGCCCATCGCCGGCACCCAGACGGTGGGTGAATTCATGCAACGGCGACTGTCGCCCGCCATGGCCACCGTGGCGGCCACGGCGCAGCGCCTGGCGTCCTTGTCTGAGCGGGTGTCACGCACCAGTGCTTTGCTGCGCACGCGGGTGGACATTGCCACCGAAACCCAGAACCAAGTCCTGCTTGAAAAGCTCACCAAAGGGCAAGCACTGCAACTGCGTCTGCAAAGCACGGTGGAGGGCCTGTCGATCGCGGCCATCTCTTACTATGTGGTGAGCTTGCTGCTTTATGGGGCCAAGGCACTGAAGGCGGTGGGTGTGCCGATTCAGCCGGAAGTGGCCGTTGGCGTGATGGTGCCCTTGGTGCTTTGGGGTGTGTGGCGTACCACCCGCAAAATCCACGAAAAACTGAAGGCTTCAGACAGTTGACCCACCAGGGAGCGGAAGCGGATGACCAGGTTCAGGTGGTCAAGGTCGGTGCCGAGTGGATCACACCCCCGCCCAGGCACACCTCGCCGTCATAGACCACGGCACTTTGTCCGGGCGTGACGGCCCACTGGTTTTCGCTGAAGTTCAACTCAAAACCGGCTTGCCCATCGGCCATGTGCATGTTTTGCAAAAGGCAAGGCGCATCGGCCTGCCGATAGCGGGTTTTGGCCGCATAAGCGCCAGGCGTTGGGGCCATGCCTGCACACCAGCTCACGTCGGTGGCTTGCAGCATGGGCGATTGCAGCCACGGATGGTCATGGCCTTGCACCACCCAGAGCGTGTTTTTTTCGATGTCTTTGCGGGCCACAAACCAGGGCGTGTGTTCGCCACCGCCGCGCTGCGCCCCTTTGGCCTTGATGCCGCCAATGCCCAGGCCCTGGCGTTGACCGAGCGTGTAAAAGCTCAGGCCTACATGTTGGCCAATGGTGCGGCCTGATGGGTCTTTGATCGGGCCGGGTTCTTTGGAGATGTAGCGGTTCAGGAAGTCACGGAAGGGGCGCTCGCCAATGAAGCAAATGCCGGTGGAATCTTTTTTGCGGGCGTTGGGCAGGCCGATTTCTTCGGCAATCCGGCGCACCTCGGTCTTGTGCAGCTCACCGACCGGAAACAAGGTTTTGGACAGCTGGGCCTGGTTCAGGCGGTGCAAAAAGTAGCTTTGGTCCTTGGAGGGGTCGAGCCCCTTGAGCAGCTCGTGCCGGCCTGTTGCGGCGTTCAGCCGCACGCGGGCATAGTGCCCGGTGGCAATTTTCTCGGCACCCAGCCGCATGGCATGGTCGAGGAACGACTTGAACTTGATTTCGGCGTTGCACAGGATGTCCGGGTTGGGCGTGCGTCCGGCCTGGTATTCGCGCAGAAACTCGGAAAAAACGCGGTCTTTGTAATCGGCCGCAAAATTGACGTGCTCGATTTCGATGCCCAGCACATCGGCCACGGCCGCCGCATCGACAAAGTCGATGTTGGAAGAACAGTATTCGCTGTCATCGTCATCTTCCCAATTTTTCATGAAGATGCCAATGACGTCATAGCCTTGTTGCTTGAGCAAATAGGCGGTGACAGCTGAATCGACGCCGCCGGACAGGCCGACGACCACACGAGGGAGTTGGGACATGCCCCAATTATCCCGTGACTGCCCATGCGGTCTGTCGGGGACAAAAATTTATAATGTGAAACTGGTCGAAATACATGAGCCGAACCTGCACTTGGTGCCAACACTTCAGAACATTCCTGCGCGATGTCGCGCATGGCTTGTTCATCATCACCCACAGTGGTTTGGCCATGGTGGGCCTGACCGTGGCTGCCTTGGTGCTGGCTTTATGGCTGCGGCCTGACTGGTTGCGCGCTACAGAGGGCGAGGTTTTCAATTGGCTGCGCGAGCGGCAGGTCCTGCTTTCCTGGTTGCCGGAGAACACCGCTGAACGCGCAACGGCCGTCGAGCTCAAGGATTTGCCTGCTGACCAAGCGGCTGTGGCGCAATGGTTGGGGCAAAAATACAGCATTGCACCAGAGCCACTGGCTGCTTTGGTGGCGGAGGCTCACGTCTTATCCAAGAAGCACAAATTTTCCCCATACCTGATTCTTTCTGTGATGGCGATTGAATCGGGCTTTCACCCCTATGCCCAAAGTTCGGCGGGAGCCCAGGGCCTGATGCAGGTGATGACGGACATCCACATCCAGCGCTATGCCCCCCATGGTGGACCCTTGGCTGCTTTTGACCCGATCACCAACATGCGTGTCGGGGCCGATGTGCTGGCTTATTGCATCCGAACCAAGGCGGGCGTTATGGAAGACGGCTTGCGTTATTACCTAGGTGCTGCAGAGTCCACCGACGATGGGGGTTATGTCGCCAAGGTCTTGTTGGAACAAGACAGACTGACGCAAGTAGCCAACGGCGTCAAGAGCGTACCGATGCAATGAATCGGCGGTTGGGCTGGAGACGTGGATTTCAGAACTGGGTGTCGCGAGCAAGCAGGGCGTTTTGCGTGGACACCCAAGCTTGTTGTTGATCGGCACCTGGGGCTGCTGCCTGAGCCTGGTTGAGCTGATTCAATAAGGGCGAGATGCTGTTGGCGATCGCCGCGTAATTCCTGGGGTGGTAGCGGTCTGCCGGTTGGAATTGGGTCAAATCAACGGTTTTGTCCCCACGCTCTCTTGCAACCGACGCCACCAATTCCCGTGCTTTGGGGTCATAAGGCAAAACCCAAACCCTTTCTTTGGCATTGAGTTCAGAGCGGATGCGTTGGAGGTTTTGGGTGATTCGCTCCGGTGTGTAGGACTTATTGACCGTGCTGTTGACGAAATCGTTGGTGCCCACTGAGATGATGGCCAGTTCGGCGTTCTTGACCCCAGCGTGTTTGTTCAGCTGGTCCAAAATCTGAGGGCTGCTGTGACCACCAACGGCGTTGACCGCCAAGCTGCCTTGGCTTTGCGTCAAGAATTTCCGGCCGGGTGCAAAGTCGGGTGTGATGCCACTTTGCTGGAGCATGGCACCACCAATGCCCACAGCGATGCTGTCCCCACGATGGCGACCTTGGGGCCTGTGCCCGCGGGCCATGAGGCGCTTGGCCGGGTTAAAGACGGTTGAAGTGTGGCCTTGTCTGGCTTTGTGGGGTTGCTCGTTGGTGTGCTGGCAAGTTCTCGGGACTTCAATCCCGAATGGGTGTCAGAGAACTGGGGGGCAGAGAAATTGAGGGTTTGCCCCACGCGTATCAGATTGGGGTTTGTCAGCGAATTGTTTTTGGCCACGGTCATGGCCATTCGATGAACTTCTGACGCATTGGCAGCTTGACCTTGCACATGCAGGTATTTCCGGGTAAGCCCTGTCAGGGTGTCGCCGCGTTGGACTTGAACGTTTTCTCTGTTCGTTGTGCCTGTGGGTTTGACGTGAGCGAGGGTCTCCCGGAAGGTGGTTGGCTTGAACTGGGATGAATGGTCAATCCTTGTTTTTGCGCGCACAGGCCTCCCTGCGTCCGCCAGAGCGGGCGCGGCAGCTTGAAATGGTCCCACGGACTTCATAGAAAGAAATTCAATTTCGTTACAACACAAAACATCGGTTATTCGATACTTGGATTGAAGTAAGCAATGTTCATGCCCAAGCTCTTGAGCTTTGACCCTGAAACAGCAAGCCCCACTTACAATGCCAAATCGGCTTACGGGCTGGCTTGTGCTTTTGAATGCATCTTTCAGTGATTGGGTATGCAGCGCGACTACTTTCTATCCAGTTGGGTGCATCGGCTGACAAGGCTGGGCATCTTCGGCATTTTGTGTCTGATGCAGCAGCCGTCGGCGTGGATGGACGCGTTGGATGGTGCGGTGCCGAATCGTTTGGAGGTCGTGTCAGATGAATTCGACGCACGCGGACCAGTGGATGCTGTATTTGTAGAGCAGGTGTTCCAGACCATTTGCCAATCCGGGATTCGCCATCCTCGAATCGTCATGCGGCAAGCCATTTTGGAAACGGGCTGGTTTCGCAGTCCATTCCTGATGAGCCGCAACAACTTGTTTGCGTTCAGACGCGGTCATTACCTGCGGTTTGACCGGTTTGGGCACAGCATCCTGTTCTACAAAGCATGGCAAGACAAGAACATGCCGACTGGGGTGGATGACTATTATCGGTTCCTTGATCAGATTAAATATGGCACTCCCGACTACACTAGCCATCTCAAAAATATTACCTGGAACAGGGATTGCCTATCAATTCCTGTAGCCGATAGAGCAGTGACATGGTTTTCTCGAGCCTGACGTTTCTTTTTTTCTTTCTTCCCGCTTGTCTGATTTGTTACTACGCCTTTCCACAAAGGACTGTCCGTAATCTGATTTTGACGGCCTTTTCGCTCATTTTTTATGCATGGGGTGAGCCGATTTGGGTGAGTTTGTTGATCATTTCTTGTGTTTGGGACTTTTTCAACGGGCTGTTCATTGACCATTTTAAAAATCGCAAGGTCATCGCACGCTTGGGGGTGATCAGTTCGTTGACGGTCAATTTGGCATTGTTGGTCTCTTTCAAATATGCCGACTTCATTGTAGAGACGGTGAATGCTTTGACCGGTCTGGGCTTCAAGGCGCCGGGTATTTTGTTGCCAATTGGTATTTCTTTTTACACATTTCAAACCATCTCTTATACGGTTGATGTGTATCGGGGGGAGGTTCCTGCACAGAAGAATTTCTTGAACTTCATTTTGTTTGTCGTTTCGTTTCACCAACTGGTGGCCGGGCCTATCGTGCGTTATTCGCACATTGCCCGTGAAATCGAAGAGCGGGTGTTCAGTTTGCCTGATTTCAGCAACGGTGTGACCCGCTTTTGCAAGGGCTTGTTCAAGAAGGTGTTCATCGCCAATACCGCTGGAGAGTTGTGCCTGCAGTTTTTGGGTCAGGACATGAGCCACACCACGGTCGCAGGTGAGTGGTTTGGTTTGTTGATGTACAGCTTGCAAATTTATTTCGATTTTTCTGGCTACTCCGACATGGCCATCGGTTTGGGCTGGATGTTCGGTTTCCATTACCACGAGAACTTCAAGCATCCCTATACGGCCACATCCATCACCGACTTCTGGCGTCGTTGGCACATTTCGTTGGGCACGTTTTTCAGGGACTATGTTTACATCCCATTAGGCGGTAACAGAAGGTATCCCATCCGGAACATGTTCATTGTTTGGGGGCTCACGGGCATCTGGCACGGTGCCAGTTGGAACTTTGTGCTTTGGGGGCTGTATTTCGGTGTGATTCTCTGGTTTGAAAAGCAGGTGTTGCTGCGCTTACTGGACGCAATGCCCAACTTCGTGAAGCACGTGTATGCCATTTTCTTCATTGTTTTGGGTTGGGCCATTTTCTTCTTCACGGACTTGAGTCGTCTTGGTAGCACCTTGAAAGTGATGTTCGGGATGGCCGATGTGCCGCTGTATAACTTTCAGCTGGACGCAGCGTTCTGGGCCAATACCTATTGGTTGGTGTTTGCCTTGGTCATGTGTGCTCCTCTGTATGCACGTGCGCATGCCGGCCTCAAGCAACACTTGACCGCGTTCACTTACCAGTGGACCGTGGTCTTTCAGAATTTGGTGTTCCTTGGGGTCAGTGTGGTGCTTCTGGTGGGGCAAACCTACAACCCTTTCATTTACTTTCGGTTCTGACCATGCAGCAGCATCACTCCACCCCTTGCATGGACTGGACACAAACGATCTTGTTCACAGGATTGCTGATCGGTTTGGGCGTGTTTTTTGTGATGACGCCCAAAGAAGCGGTGTCTGAAGGTGAAAAACGCAAGCTTGCACAGTTTCCGGAGTTCTCTTGGTCAGCCATGGGTCATGGGACATACATGAAGCAGATCGACGATTTTGTGGCGGACAACTTTGTCTTCAGGTATGCCTTGACCGATGTGGCCGGACAAATCAAGCAGTGGCGAGGATGGGCGCAAGACGACATCCAGGTGTTCTCGGACAAAGGCACTCATCAAGGCGGCGGTGCAACAACTGCAGCCCATGAGACGCCAGCTGCTGCTGTTCGCCCGCCTGTCGCTCCGGCCTCAAATCAGGCAAAGCCGTCGCAAACAGCGAGTGAAGGTGTAACCCAGACGCGTCGACCTGATGGTTCGACTGTTGGCGCTGGCGTTGAGGCTGCGGTGGTTTCGCAGTCAGACGACACGCCTTATCAAAACATCGAATCCGTCATCATTTACAAAAATCGGGCGGTGCAAATGTTGGGGGGCTCTCCTCAAATGGCGGTGCCGTTTGCCGCGGTGGTGGGGCGTTATCAACAGGAGTTGCCGCAGACCAACATTTATTTCATGCCCATTCCGATTGGCGCGGACTATTACCTGCCGGCCAAAGTCAACAAAGGGGTGATGCGGGAAAAGTTGGTCATCGACCATGCCTTGGGCTTGTTGCCGCAGCAGGTTCGGCCTGTACATGCTTATGAAAAACTTGCGCAACACACATCTGAATATGTGTATTTCAATACGGACCACCATTGGACGGGTCTGGGGGCTTATTACGCTTACACCGCTTTTGCAGAAGCAGCCCACATCACGCCCTTGCCATTGAATGCCCTGACCAAAAAGGAAATTCCCAATTTCCTGGGCACCCTCTACCATCGCACCTTGTCTCCGGTCCTCAAGAGCAAGGGTGATACGGTGGAGTATTACAAGGTGCCAGTTCAGACATCTGTCAAATTTTATGCAGCGGGTTCGCGTCAGGGTCAGCCAACGCAGCTGTACGCCGAATATGCTCGCGGGGCCGGTGCTTACGGCGTATTTTTGGGGGGTGATTACCCCATGATGAAAATCACCAGCGATGTCAAAAATGGGCGCAAGATCGTGGTGCTAAAAGACTCGTATGGCAATGCGTTTGTCCCTTATCTTGCATCGCATTACGAAGAGGTTTATGTGCTCGATTACCGTCATTTCAATGGCAACATCAAGACCCTGATCCAGCAAGAAGGAATCCAGGACTTGTTGTTTGCGCACAATTCATATGTATTTCTGAGTGGCTATACGGTGCAGCGCGAGCGCGGGTTCTTGACGGGTGGAGCTGCCGTGGCCCGCAAGGCGTCAGCGTCTGAGGCGGCGCAATGAAGAGGAATTCTTTCATGACGTTTTTGATTCGTGGTTTGTCCACGCGTGCTGTGGCCAGCGCGGCTGCTTGTGCTTTGTTGGTGGCTTGTGCAACCAATCAGGGCGAGCCTGTCAAGGCGGTGCCGACAATGCCTGCTTTGCCTGTGGTGAGCATCACGCCAGTAGCAACGCCCGCAGCCCCTCAGGTAGTCAAAAATGCGCCAGTCCCGCAACTCCAGCGACGCCCGTCACTTGCGGCTGCGGCAGAGGGCGCATCCAAGCCTGCATTTGGATGGAAAACTCTGCCAGAGCTCATAGGCGCCGAGAAGGCACAGCTTTTCTATACATTCGTCACGCCTGAAGTCAACACATTAGAGGCGGCCAATGTTCAGCTTTTACAGCGTTTGAGAGACAAGTGGGACGGGGCTGCACAAGGGCGCTTCACGGTACTGCATTTTGGTGATTCCCATGTTCAGGGCGGGTATGGGGCTCAGATTTCCCGACACAAACTCCAATCGCTGATGGGCAGCGCTGGGCGCGGCATGGTGTTCCCCTACGCCATCGCCAAAACGTATTCGCAAAACGATTACAAATCCAGTTTCGAAGGTGAGTGGGTCACGGCCAACAGCATTCAGGTCTACCCCAAATTGCCCTTGGGGGTGTCTGGTTTCGTCGCGCGCACGGCCAGTACCCAGTCTGCCTTCACATTGCAGTTCAATCAGCAGTTCGAACCCGGTGCCAAAGTGCTGAAATTCATGTACCGCAGCACCTCTGCAGCGTACCGTTTGCGGATGCAATCGGGCGATTTGTTGTGGGAAAGTGAACTCCAAGGCGATGACGGGTCACAGGGGAGTTCCCGCATGGTCGAGATCGCAGTGCCTCAACTGTTTGACGTTATCCGTTTTGATGTGGTGAATGCAGATCCCAAGCCCGAAGATACTTTCGAGTTGCATGGCTTGAGCATTGAAAACAAGACACCCGGCGTGATCTATCACAACCTCGGTGTGGGCGGGGCGGCATATGGGGCATTGCGCTCCCAGGCCTACTTTGAAGCGCAGTCGAGTTTGTTGGCACCTGATCTTGTGATCCTGGATTGGGGTACCAACGATCTCATCTACAAAAACACTGTGCCTGAGCAGCTGAAGGCCACCATTGTGGAAACCATCCGGAAAGTGCGTGCCGAGCACCCGGATGCCCTGATTGTGTTGACCAGCGTCCAGGACACCTATTTTCGTAAACAGCCCATTACGGCTACTTGGGATTTTGCCCAATTGATCCGTCGTATCGCCCAGGAAAACGATTGCCTTTTGTACGACTGGTACCGTGTGGCAGGTGGCGCTGATGCCATGCGCACTTGGTATGCTTACGGTCTAGCCCAACCGGACCACGTGCATTTGAGTGGTACGGGTTACGCGATCAAGGGTGATTTGTTGGCGCAAGCGATGCTCAATGCCATGAGCTGGCGCAAAAATAATCCGGACAAAACCAGTTTGTGGGTGGACGCTCAACAAGCCGAAGTGCCCAGATCGGTTTCGGCTTGGCTCAAGGCTTTGCAGCCGTTTCAGCTGCGTCCTGATCTGATCCGTGTCAGTGCGCCCGTGAAAGCCAAAAGTAAAGCCACGGCAGCCAATGCCAAGACGGCCTCACGTCACGGGGCCAAGGCCAATCAATCCAAACCGAAAGCAGCGGTCAAATCGACCACCAAATCCAAATCGAGCAAGTCCCAAAAAACCCCATGAAGTGACTGTCGGGAACGCGGATGGATGGGCACGGCAGCCCATCATTCACCGGTCGTCGACGTTCCAGGGGAATCGTTTGTCCGGGGTGAATCAGGGGCGATTGATGCCTGATCAGGGCACGACTTGGTCCATTGGATCTTCCTCAAATGTTCCATGTAGCCTGCGCTGGCGTAACGGATGCTTTTCAGGAATTCGCCATAGTCTTTGTGCTCGTTGGCGTTGTAGTACTTGTCCTGCCAAGACTTGTAGTACGCGATGCTGTCTTGCCATTGATTGAAAATCAGATAGTTGGAATTTCTGAAACCAAACAGGTTCTGTCTCTTCATCAAAAAGGGTGCGCGCATCCAACCTGTTTCCAGAATGGCCTGTCGCATCACCGTGTCAGGTTGCTGAATGTTCAACCTGCAAATTTCAACGAAAACAGCCTCAACCAGATCTTGGTTGATCTTGCCTAAGGATTGAGCTTGCGTGCAGGTCGCGGTGATGGAGAAGATCACGCCAAGCCCAGTCAAAATGTGACGGCTCCAATTGCTCATGCTCATGCGCCCGTCAATGGCGTGTCGTGCGGGCGGTAAACCAGGTGTCGGGCATGTGGAGATTGGAGGTTATTGGCGTGGTATGCCTTCAGACTTGGGGGCATTGGGGAGGTTGACGGCGACATCGGTGTAGATCACGCTCAGCGGAAAGCGTTGACCCGCCAGGTGGTCTTCGATGCAGCGCAACACCAAAGGGCTTCGATGGCGGTCTGCACTGGCGCGCACTTCCTCGGGTGTCATCCAGAGGGTTCTGACGATCCCCTCATCCAGGCTCAGGTGGGGTTGCAGGTCGCCGATGTCACCGCAAAAAGCCATCCGCACATAGGTGATGTCTTCACCCGTTGCGGCGCGCTGAAAGCGTGACAAATAGATGCCAACCAAGGCCGTAGGGTTGAAGGGGTGGGCTGTTTCCTCCAAGGCTTCACGGGCACAGCCGTCGGCGGGTGATTCGCCCTCGTCCAGGTGCCCGGCCGGGTTGTTCAGGCGCAAGCCTTCCTGGGTGTGTTCTTCGATCAACAAATAGCGGCCATTTTTCTCAATGATGGCGGCCACGGTGACATTGGGTTTCCAGCGTGTGTCCATGGTGTGATTATCGGCTGGGCACCGAGTGGTGATGCCTGGGATTGACCTGATTCGACTGTCGTAAGTTTCAGTATATATTTAAGCGTTGATTTGCCCTGCCAGGCGCAAGTCCTGCGATTTCATCATCATCTGGAGACAAACCATGCGCATAGGCGTGCCGCGAGAGATATTCCTCGGTGAAAAACGGGTGGCCACTGTGCCCGATGCGGTCACCAAGCTGGTCAAGCTTGGCTTTGAAGTGGCGGTGGAACGGGGTGCCGGTGAGCTGGCCGACCTGTCGGACGACGCCTACGTCGAAGCCGGTGCCACCATTGCGCCCAGTGCCGCTGAACTGTGGCTCAGCAGCGACATCGTCTTCAAGGTGCGCGCGCCTACGCCCGATGAAGTGGCGCTGATGCACGAAGGCCAGACGCTGATCGGCTTTTTGTGGCCCGCCCAAAACCCCGATTTGATGCAGCAGCTCGCGGCCAAAAAAGTCACGGCGCTGTCGATTGACGCACTGCCCCGCACTTTGAGCCGCGCCCAGAAGATGGACGCGCTGACCTCCATGGCCGGCGTCAGCGGCTACCGCGCCGTGGTCGAGGCGGCCAACGCTTTTGGCCGTTTCTTCAACGGCCAGATCACGGCCGCAGGCAAGGTGCCCCCGGCCAAGGTGTTCATTGCCGGAGCCGGTGTGGCCGGTTTGGCCGCCATTGGCGCAGCCGCCAGTCTGGGCGCCATCGTGCGCGCCAACGACACCCGCGCCGAAGTGGCCGACCAAGTCGTGTCACTCGGCGGTGAATTCGTCAAGGTGGATTACGAAGAAGAAGGCTCGGGCGGCGGCGGTTACGCCAAGGTCATGAGCGAAGGCTTCCAGGCCGCGCAGCGCCAGATGTACGCGCAGCAGGCCAAAGAGTGCGACATCATCATCACCACCGCGCTGATCCCCGGCAAACCCGCGCCCAAGCTGATCACGGCCGAGATGGTGCAAAGCATGAAGCCCGGCAGCGTGATCGTGGACATGGCCGCCGAGCAAGGCGGCAACTGCGAGTTGACCGAGCCGGGCAAGGCCGTGGTCAAGCATGGCGTGACCATCGTCGGTTACACGGATCTGGCCTCGCGCATGGCGCGCCAGTCGTCCACGCTGTACGGCACCAACCTGTTCCGCCTGACGGAAGAGCTGTGCAAGACCAAGGACGGCGTCATCAACGTCAACATGCAAGACGACGCCATTCGGGGCCTGACGGTCATCAAGGATGGCGAGATCACCTGGCCCGCGCCCCCACTGGTGGTGGCGCCCAAGCCTGCGCCCAAGCCCACGGTGGCGGTGGCCGAGAAAAAAAGCGGTCACGGCCACGGCAGCAGCGGCCCCATGCCCGCCAAAACGCTGGCGGTGGTGTTTGGTCTGGGTGCCTTGGTGTTCTGGGCCATTGGCGCTTACGCACCGGCGGCCTTTTTGGGCCACTTCACGGTTTTTGTGCTGGCTTGCTTCATCGGCAACATGGTGGTCTGGAACGTGACACCCGCGCTGCACACACCGCTCATGAGCGTGACGAACGCCATCTCCAGCATCATCGTGATCGGTGCGCTGGTGCAGATCTTGCCGCCCGAGGCGGGCACGAATGGCCGGCCCGATCAGCTCATCCAGTGGCTGGCTTTTGCCGGCATTGTGCTCACGGCCGTCAACATGTTCGGTGGCTTTGCAGTCACCCGCCGCATGTTGGACATGTTCCGCAAATAAATGACTTCGGGGACGGATTTTTAGCGCTGTCCTCGACTGATCAAGACAAGAAACAAGGAAAGACGATCATGTCTCAAAGTCTCATTTCTCCGAGCCTGGCCACGGCCGCCTACTTGGGCGCGGCCATCCTTTTTATCCTCAGCCTGGGTGGCTTGTCCAATCCAGAAACATCGCGTCGGGGCAATCTCTACGGCGTCATCGGCATGGCGTTGGCGGTGATCGCCACCATCGTGGGCCCGCGTGTGGCCGCTGCGGGCATCCCGTGGATCATCGGCGCGCTGCTGATCGGTGGCAGCGTGGGTTTGTACGCCGCCAAAACCGTCAAGATGACCCAGATGCCGGAGCTGGTCGCGCTGATGCACAGCCTGGTGGGCTTGGCGGCTTGCCTCGTGGGTTTTGCCAGCTACGTGGACACCTCGGTCCAGTACCAAGGCGCTGAAAAAGCCATTCATGAGGTGGAGATCTACGTCGGCATCCTGATCGGTGCGGTCACCTTCTCGGGCTCGCTGATCGCCTTTGGCAAGCTCAACGGCAAGATCGGCGGCAAGCCTTTGCTGCTGCCCGCACGCCACTGGCTCAACCTGTTGGGCCTGTTGGTGGTGGTCTGGTTTGGCCGTGAGTTCGTGAACGCGCACGATGTGCAAAGCGGCATGACGCCGCTGATCATCATGACCGCCATCGCCTTGCTGTTCGGCATCCACATGGTCATGGCCATTGGCGGCGCCGACATGCCGGTGGTGGTGTCCATGCTCAACAGCTATTCCGGTTGGGCCGCTGCGGCCACCGGCTTCATGCTCAGCAACGACTTGCTGATCGTGACCGGCGCGCTGGTGGGTTCGTCCGGTGCCATCCTGTCCTACATCATGTGCAACGCGATGAACCGCAACTTCATCAGCGTGATCGCAGGGGGCTTCGGTGGTGGGGCACCTGCTGCGCCCAAGGCCGACGGCGCTGCGGCCGAGCCGCAAGGTGAGGTGGTGCCTGTGAGCGCGACCGAGACCGCTGAGCTGCTGCGCGACGCCAAGCGCGTGATCATCGTGCCGGGTTACGGCATGGCAGTGGCCCAAGCCCAACACACGGTCAATGAAATCACCAAGACCCTGCGCGATCGCGGCGTCAATGTGCGTTTCGGCATCCACCCCGTGGCGGGCCGCATGCCCGGCCACATGAACGTGCTGTTGGCCGAGGCCAAGGTGCCCTACGACATCGTGCTGGAGATGGACGAAATCAACGACGATTTCCCGGACACCGATGTGGTCATGGTCATCGGGGCCAACGACATTGTCAACCCGGCGGCGCAAGAAGACCCGACCAGCCCGATCGCCGGCATGCCGGTGCTCGAAGTCTGGAAAGGCCGCACCAGCATCGTCATGAAGCGCTCCATGGCCAGCGGCTACGCGGGCGTGGACAACCCGTTGTTCTACAAAGAAAACAACCGCATGCTGTTTGGTGATGCCAAGAAAATGCTCGATGAAGTGCTGGTGGCTTTGAAAATGTGAACCCGGGAAATCCAGTAGCTCTGCGAGTCAGTTTGCCGTCAGTAGTGCGGTAGACTGGCTCACAGGAGAACCTGATATGAACTTGAATCCCGTTTGGCTGAACAGTTACCCTGAAGGCGTTCCAGCAGACATCGATCCCACCCAATACAGCTCTCTGGTGGGCTTGCTTGAAGAGAGTTTTTCCAAATACGCCACCCGTTCTGCCTACAGTTTTTTGGGCAAGGACATCACTTACGCCCAGACCGACCGCGAAAGCCTGGCCATGGCGGCGTACCTGCAATCTTTGGGTTTGAGCACTGGCGATCGCGTCGCGATCATGATGCCCAATGTGCCTCAGTACCCTGTGGCTGTGGCAGCCATCTTGCGTGCAGGCTTTGTGGTTGTGAATGTCAACCCGCTGTACACCGCACGCGAACTCGAGCACCAACTCAAGGACTCAGGTGCCAAAGCGATTGTGATCATCGAGAACTTTGCCGCGACGCTTGAGAAATGCATCGCGCAAACGCCTGTGCAACATGTTGTGTTGGCCTCCATGGGCGACCGGTTGGGTTGGCTCAAGGGCAGCTTGGTCAACTACGTGGTGCGCAACGTCAAGAAGATGGTGCCTGCCTTCAATTTGCCGCAGGCTGTCCGGTTCAACGATGCTTTGTCCAAAGGCCGGCAGCAGGCTTTTCGCAAGCCCGAACTCTCGGCCAATGACATCGCCGTACTCCAATACACCGGCGGCACCACCGGCGTGTCCAAAGGTGCGGTGCTGCTGCACCGCAACCTGATTGCCAATGTGCTGCAATCCGAGGCCTGGAACGAACCGGTGATGAAACGCATCCCTGCAGGTGAGCAGCCCACCTCCGTGTGCGCTTTGCCGCTGTACCACATCTTCGCGTTCACAGTGAACATGATGCTGTCCATGCGTTCGGGCGGAAAGACCATCCTGATCCCCAACCCGCGTGACTTGCCTGCGGTGCTCAAGGAGTTGTCCAAGCACACGTTTCACAGCTTTCCGGCGGTCAACACCTTGTTCAACGGTTTGGCCAACCACCCTGATTTCAACACTGTCAACTGGTCCAACCTCAAGGTGTCCCTGGGCGGGGGCATGGCGGTGACGCCCAACGTGGCCAAGCTCTGGCTCGAGAAAACCGGTTGCCCGATTTGTGAGGGCTATGGCTTGTCTGAAACCAGCCCTTCCGCGAGCTGCAACCCGACCACCAGCACCGAGTTCACAGGCACCATCGGTGTGCCTTTGCCTGGCACCTGGATGAAGCTGCTCGATGACGAAGGCAACGAGGTGAGCGCGCCTGGCATGCCGGGCGAAATCGCCATCAAAGGCCCGCAGGTCATGGCGGGCTATTGGCAGCGCCCGGATGAAACCGCCAAGGTCATGACTACTGACGGCTACTTCAAATCGGGCGATGTCGGCATCATGGATGCGCGTGGCTTCTTCAAAATTGTGGACCGCAAGAAAGACATGATTTTGGTCAGCGGCTTCAACGTCTACCCTAATGAAGTGGAAGAGGTGGCATCTGCCTGCCCTGGCGTGTTGGAGTGTGCCGCGATTGGCGTGCCCGACGAAAAAACCGGGGAGGCGGTGAAATTGGTGGTGGTCAAGAAAGACCCGGCGCTGACCGAGGCGCAGATCATGGCCTATTGCCGCGAAAACATGACCGGCTACAAGCAACCCCGTGTGATCGAGTTCCGCGATGAGTTGCCCAAAACCCCGGTGGGCAAAATTTTGCGACGCGAGTTGCGCAACAAAACCTGAGTCGGTTGCCCGGCCTCATTGGGGCCTGCCCGATACACTTCAAAGCGGCCCTCGTGGCCGCTTTTTCAATCCAGTTTCGAAGGAAACCCTATGGCGGTGATCGGCATCATGAGTGCCATGCACGAAGAATTGTCCGCTGTGTTGGCGCAGATGTCGGACGAGCAATGTGTGTCGGTGGCCGGGCGTGACTTTTGGTTGGGACATTGGCATGGGCATGCTGTGGTGGCGGTGCTCTCGCGCATTGGCAAAGTGTCGGCCGCCACCACCGCCACGGTCTTGCTGGAGCGGTTTCATGTGGATACCCTGGTTTTTACCGGCGTGGCCGGTGGCCTGGGGTCGGGTGTGCGTGTGGGCGATGTGGTGGTGGCGACCGGGCTGGTGCAGCACGACATGGACGCATCTCCGCTGTTTCCCCGTCACGAAGTGCCTTTGTATGGCCGAGCCCGTTTTGAGACCGATGTGGGCTTGGTGGCCCAGCTGGCCTCGGCCACTTGGCAAGTGCTGGGCGATGCCCGGCGGCATTTGGGCACGGAGACGTTCACCCAATTTGAATTGAGCCAAGCACAAATGCACCTGGGCTTGGTGATCAGTGGTGACCGTTTTGTGGCCACATCCATGGAAAGTCGGGCCTTGAGCCAAGCCTTGCCCGATGCTTTGGCTGTCGAGATGGAGGGGGCTGCGGTGGCGCAGGTCTGCCATGACTATCAGGTGCCTTTTGCAGCGGTTCGCACGATTTCAGACCGTGCCGATGACGAAGCCCATACCGACTTCAGCCGCTTTATCCGCGAAGTTGCCAGCCGTTACAGCTTGGCGATTTTGTCGCAATGGTTGACCAGCCGTCAGCCGGTCTGAGCGGGTTTTATTTGAGCCAGCCGCGCCGACGGAAATACCACATGGGCACCACAGCGCTTGCGGCCATCAATGCGAGTGCATAGGGGTAGCCCCATTTTTGCGACAGCTCGGGCATGTACTGGAAGTTCATGCCGTACAGGCTGGCGATCAAGGTGGGTGGCAGCAGGGCGACACTGGCCACCGAGAAGATCTTGATGATCTTGTTCTGGTTGATGTTGATGAAACCCACAGTGGCGTCCATCAAGAAGTTGATTTTGTCGAACAAAAAAGCCGTGTGCGAGTCGAGCGAGTCGATGTCGCGCAGGATTTGGCGGGCTTCTTCAAACTGCTCGGCATTGAGCATTTTGGAGCGCATCATGAAGCTCACCGCGCGGCGGGTGTCCATCACGTTGCGTCGGATGCGCCCGTTCAGGTCTTCCTGGCGGGCGATGGCGCCCAGCACTTCACCGGCCATGGCGTCGGTCACGTCACCCGACAGCACTTTTTTACCCGCAGTTTCGAGCTTGTCGTAAATGCCTTCGAGCGTGTCGGCCGAGTACTCGGCATCGGCGTCAAACAGCTTGAGCAGCACTTCCTTGGCGTCTTCGATCAGGCCCGGTGCGCGGCGGGCGCGCATGCGCAGCAGGCGAAACACCGGCACGTCTTCGTCGTGGATGGAAAACAGCACGCCCTGACTTTTCAGGTTGGGGTTGTGCTGGTTGAGGATGAAGGCGCAGCGCACGGTGCGCGGCTCGTCTTCGTCAGCGATCAAGAAGTCGGAGCGGATGTGCAGCTCGCCGTTGTCTTCTTCGTAAAAGCGTGCGGATTCTTCGATGTCCTCGTCCATCGCGTCTTCCGGGATGGACAGGCCAAAATATTGTTTGATCCAGCGTTTTTCTTCCAGCGTAGGCGACTCCAAGTCGACCCAGATGGGCTGGAAACGGGAGAGTTCTTCCAGCGACTCGATCTCTTCCTGAAAGAGACGACCGTTGGCGAGAGTGAAGATGTTGAGCATGGCGAATCCGAAAAATGGCCAGTTGCCAAAAGTTCAATGGGGCGGCGAAGTGTTTTTGCAGCTTTCGAACGATGGGCCAGTTGCTCAGCGCGTTCGAAAGCTACCGACTCGGGGTAGTTTCCACGGCAGTGTGTCTCCAGAATGAATCGGCGGATTATCGCACCGGATGGCTGGGCTGGGGACTCAAAAAAGCCAGGATTTCATCGGCTCTGGCCTGCACGTCCGCTTGGCCGAGTGCCATCAAGGCCTGGACAAAGCCGGGTTCAAACAACAAATAACTGGCCAAAGCGGCACCGCTGCCTCGCAGGGCACCCAAGCCCTCCAGCACCCGGATGATCGGTTTGGGCAAGGCGTGGGCATGTTCTTGTGCCAGCGCATCCAGCGAAGCGCTGGGCTGCAGCGCCAAAACCTGAACCGACCGGAAGGGCAATTCGGCGCGAACGCTGTCGGGCAGCATGCTCAGTGATTGGTTGACGCGGTTGATTTGCGCCACATCGGCATCCAGCGTGTCGTGGAAAACACTGGCCATGGCGTGTCCCGCGATGGTGCCCAGCGAGGGTCGTCCGTTGGACGGCATGGGCGAGCCGAGACCCGCCCGCTGGGGCTGCCCCACGCCAATGGCCACTATCCGGTCTGCGCCCAGGTGCACGGCAGATGACAAAGGCGAAAGCTGCCGCATCGAGCCATCCCCAAAAAATTCCATCCCACCATCCACCCACAGCGGCGTGGATGGAAAAATGAAGGGGATGGCGCTGGAGGCCATCAAGTGCTCAATGGTGATCGGTTGTTGTTCTGCTCGCCTGCCGGGACGGCTCCATGGAATGGGCTGGCCATCGCGGGTTTGGCAAAAAGTCCAGTGGGCCCCGCTGGAATAACTGGAGGCCGTGACGGCCAGCGCCTGCAACACCCCGTGTTGCAGGGCTGTATCGATGCGCTCCAGCGCAATCGCACCGTGCAAGGTGTTGACCAAGGCCAGACTGTCCATGAGTGCGGCAGATTGCCGGGCTGACAGCACCAGTCCAAGGGCCGTGGCCCATCGGCTGAGTTTGGCCAAGGGGGTTGGGGGCAGCTGGTAGACCGCCTCTGAGCGCAGCTCACCCCAAAATCGGGCCAGGTCATCCAGGCCGCGCAGACCCTCCATGGCCTTGCTGGCCAGGAATGTGGCGTTCAAGGCTCCTGCCGAAGTGCCCGCCAGGATTTGAAAGGGGAAGGGTTTGTCTGCGTTCGCCCCCCGGTTTCCCAATAATTTGCCGATGGCCTGCAGCGCGCCAGCTTGGTAGGCGGTGCGTGCACCACCCCCCATCAGCACCAGGCCATGGACCGGGCGGGCGTTTGTCGCGTGAAGCGTCGGCGTCAGGCTGTCGATGTGCATGGGCAGGGGTTGTGACGCGGGGTGTTAGATTCAGTCAATTCACTTGCATTGTTCCATGACACCTCATCTGACCCCACGGCGAGAGCGCTGGCTCCTCTTCACGCTGGCTGGCATCCAGTTCACCCACATTCTGGACTTCATGATCATGATGCCGCTGGGGCCGCAGTTCACGGCCCTGTTTGGCATCAGCAATGCGCAGTTCGGCTTGCTGGTTTCCGCTTACACCTTGTCTGCTGGCCTGTCCGGCCTGATGGCGGCCACCTACATCGACCGTTTCAGCCGCAAACGCTTGCTGCTCGTGATGTACATCTTGTTTGGATTGGCCACACTGGCTTGTGGTCTGGCACCCGACTATGTCTGGTTGATGGTGGCGCGCGTGGCCGCAGGCTTGTTTGGTGGCGTTTTGTCGGCCTTGTCCCAGACCATCGTGGCCGATGTGGTCCCGTTCGAGCGCCGGGGTCGGGCCATGAGCGTGGTGATGACCTCGTTTTCCGTGTCCACGGTGGCGGGCGTGCCCTTGGGGCTGTTTCTGGCGGCGCATTTGAGCTGGCATGCGCCTTTCTTTGGCATTGCCGTGCTGGTGGGCTTGCTCTCGCTCGGTGCTTGGCAAACCTTACCCCGTCTGGACGCCCACCTGCACCATCCCGAAAGGGTCAGCGTGTGGCGCGGTATTGGTCAGGTGCTGGCCGAGGCCAATCACCTCAAGGCCTTCGGGGTGTCGGGCCTGATGATGTTCGCGGCGTTCACTGTCATTCCATACATCACCATTTATCTGCAGTCCAACTCTGGCATGCAAGCGGCGCAAGTGCCTTGGATCTACCTGTGCGGTGGCGTGGCCACTTTGCTCAGTGCGCGCTATTTTGGCCGCCTGACGGATCGGGTGGGCAAGGTCAAGATGTTTCAACGCTTGGCTTTGGCGGTGACCGTGCCCTTGATGGCCACCACGCTTTCGCAAGGCCTTCCCTTGTGGGGCTTGCTGGCCATATCGACCCTGTTCTTTACCGTCATGAGCGGGCGCATGATTCCCGGCATGGCGATGATTTCATCGGCTGTCGAGCCGCGTTTGCGCGGCACGTTCATGACCCTCAACTCGGCGGTGCAGTCGGCGTCCATGGGCTTGGCGGCTTTGGTGGCGGGCCTCATCATTGGGCGAGATGCCCAAGGGCAGCTCACCTTGTATTGGGTGGCGGGTTTGTTGGGGGTGGCGGCCAGTTTGCTCAGTGCCTGGCTGGCAGGGCATTTGCGTTTGCATGGTGCGCCAGCCTACGTTGCTTGACGCAAGCATCGGAGGCATAAAACAGGAGGGCTTGCTTTGAGCTCCACTCCAAGTCAGACGATAGCACCGAAAAGCCTGTTTGGGTGCAATGGCCCGGGCCTCCGGGGGTTTACCTTGAGTTGCCTTGCTTTTCAATAAGGGGCGGCGCATAGTGGGGCTGAATCACCTGAACAGGTGGTTTCGGAGCCCCGCTTCGGCGGGGCTTTTTCTACCCTGAATCTATGGAGGCGACGACTATGAATTTAACCATCAGCGGGCACCATCTGGAAGTGACCCCGGCCTTGCGCCAGTACGTCACAGGGAAGCTCGACCGCATCACCCGGCATTTCGATCAGGTGGTCGACGTCAAAGTGCTGCTGACCGTCGAGAAGCAGAAAGAAAAGGAAAAGCGCCAGCGCGCTGAATGCAACATCCACGTGAAAGGCAATGACCTCTTTGCAGAAAGCGCCCACGAAGATTTGTACGCCGCCGTCGATGAACTGGTGGACAAACTGGACCGCCAAGTGGTCAAACACAAAGACCGCATCACCGACCACCACCACAGCGCGCCCAAGCGCATGATGTGATGGGGTTTCAACCGATCTGACTCAAGGCCGCCAAGAGCGGCCTTTTTCATGCATAAACGCGGCTGTAGGCTTGGCGTGGTGGCTGCGCATGCCCCCTTGGGCCTGTGGGCAGATACAACTTGCAAGCTTTGTGCCCCGGACGGGTGCATAATCCGGCCTCGACCATGAATCGCCTCTCATCCATATTGCCTGTTGCCCAAGTTCTTGTGGGGGTGGAAGCCACCAGCAAGAAACGTGCATTTGAAGAAGCCGGACTTCTCTTTGAGAACCTGCACGGCCTCTCCCGTGCGTTGGTCACTGACAGCTTGTTCGCCCGGGAGCGTCTCGGCTCGACAGGTCTGGGTCATGGTGTGGCCATTCCGCATGGTCGCATCAAGGGTCTGAAGGCACCGATGGCGGCTGTTTTTCAGTTGGCTCAGCCGATTGGTTTTGACGCCCCCGATGAGCAACCCGTCAACCTGCTGATTTTCTTGCTGGTCCCCGAGGCAGCCACCCAAAAACACCTGGAGATCCTGTCCGAGATCGCCGAGTTGCTGAGTGATTCTGCGCTGCGTGAGCGCATCAAGGGCAGCACGGTTCAAGGTGATTTGCATCAATTGATTGCCCAATGGCAGTCGGCTCAAACCGTCTGAGCTGGCGAAGGCCAGGGCTTTTGCGATGAAACCTTCCGTCATCAGCGCCGATGTCCTGTTTGAGGACCACCGTGGCAAACTGAAATGGCAGTGGGTTGCAGGTTTGGGCGCTTCAGAGCGGCGGTTTGACGAAGTGGCCGTGCGCGAAGCCCGATCGGGTGCCGATTTGGTGGGTTACCTGAACTACATCCACCCTTACCGGGTTCAAATTCTGGGGCCGCGTGAAGTGGCCTACCTGAGCAATGCCACGCCTGAAGACTGCGCACGCAGAATCGCACGCATTGTCACGCTGGAGCCGCCTGTGCTGGTGTTGGCCGATGGCCAGGTGGCGCCCGACGCGCTGCTGTCGATGTGCGAGCGGGCCCAAATTCCGATGTTCTCGACAGACCAGTCGTCGGCGTTCGTCATCGATGTGCTGCGTGCGTATTTGTCCAAGCATTTTGCCGACCGCAGCACCATGCACGGCGTGTTCATGGACATTTTGGGCATGGGCGTGTTGATCACGGGAGAGTCGGGGCTTGGCAAGAGCGAACTGGGCCTGGAGTTGATTTCACGCGGCAACGGTTTGGTGGCCGATGATGCGGTCGATTTGTACCGCATCAACCAAACCACCATCGAGGCGCGTTGCCCCGATTTGTTGCAAAACCTGCTTGAAGTGCGTGGCATCGGCTTGCTCGACATCCGGGCCATCTTTGGTGAAACCGCGGTGCGCCGCAAGATGCGCCTGAAGCTCATTGTTCACCTGGTGCGCCGCGAGACGCTGGAGCGCGATTACGAGCGCTTGCCCTCAGAGCCTCTGGTGCAAGATGTGTTGGGTATCCCCGTGCGCAAAGTCGTGATTCAGGTGGTGGCGGGTCGCAACATCGCCGTGCTGGTCGAGGCCGCTGTGCGCAATACCATTTTGCAAATGCGCGGCATTGACACCTACCAAGACTTCATTGAGCGCCAGCGGCGGGCGATGGAGTAGGCGCCTCGCTTCAGCTCAACCCTGACGGTGGGGGCATGGGTTTTGTGTGCAATGGGCATACAGGCTCAAGGCGTGGTCTGCGATCACAAAACCCTTGGCTTCGGCCACGGCTTGTTGCCGTGATTCGATTTCCGGGTCATAGAACTCTTCTACCCGACCGCAATCGAGGCAAACCATGTGGTCATGGTGTTGCCCTTCGTTGAGTTCATAGACCGCTTTGCCGCTTTCAAAATGGTTGCGACTCAAGAGGCCGGCTTGTTCGAACTGGGTCAGTACCCGGTACACCGTCGCCAGGCCGATGTCGATGTTTTCGCGCAGCAGGTGGCGAAAAACATCTTCGGCCGTCATGTGACGTTGAGCGCCGCTCTGAAAAACCTCCAGAATTTTCAGCCGCGGCAGTGTGGCTTTCAGACCATTGTTTTTCAGTTCGTCGATTTGGGTCATGTGAAGGGTATCTGGGTATGCAAAACCGGGTTGGACATGAAGCTGCCGCTACAATGACCCGATCATATCGGCCCGCCTTCAACCATGACAGCTTTCCTGACTTTCCCCTTGACAGGCAACCGCCTGGCCATGCTCATTGTTTGCGCAAGTTTGGCGGGTTGCGGGAGCATGTCCAGCTTCACCAGCGACACCTTCAAGCCGTATGTGCCTGAGGTGGTGCAAGGCAACTTTGTGTCCAAAGAGCAGCGGCAGGCGATCAGCCTGGGTATGGCCCGCGCCCAAGTCAAAGACATTTTGGGCACCCCGCTGGTCACAAGCTTGTTTCATGCCGACCGCTGGGATTACGCGTTCAGCATTCGCCGCCAAGGTGTGTCGCCCCAGAGTTTCCAGCTCACCGTGTTTTTTAAAGGCGATGTGGTGGCCTCTGTTGAAGGCGGTGACTTGCCCAGCGAGTCCGAATTTGTCGAGCGCTTGGTGCAGCAGCGTCAGGCTGCGAGCGTGCCCAATTTGCAGGCCAGCGAAGAAGACCTGAAGAAGTTTCCGGTGCAAAAAGCGTCTGGCGATGCCCCAGTTTCTGCCCCGCTGCCCGCCAGTTATCCCCCTCTGGAGCCAACACCCCGTTAACGGGGGGTCGGGTCATGTGCCCGATGGCGTGCGTATCTTTCATTCAAAAATGACATGACTCAATTGACCGACTTGCCCATCACCGTCGCAGGCGCCTCTGGCCGCATGGGACACATGCTCATCGAAGCCATCATGGCCTCTGGCGATTGCCGCCTGGCGGGCGCACTCGACATGGTCGCCAGCCCATCTCTGGGGCAAGACGCCGCAGCGCCTTTGGGCAAAACCAGTGGCGTTTTGGTCACGTCGGACTTGCATGCTGGCTTGAAGGATTCGGGTTGCCTGATCGATTTCACGCGACCCGAAGGCACCCTGGCGCACCTGAAGGTTTGCCGCGAACTGGGCGTCAAAGCCGTGATCGGCACGACCGGTTTCACGGACGAGCAAAAAGCCGAAATCGCTGAAATTGCCAAAGACATCGCCATTGTGATGGCCCCCAACATGAGCGTGGGCGTCAACGTCACGCTCAAGCTGCTGCAAATGGCAGCGCAAGCCATGTCGACCGGCTACGACATCGAGATCATCGAAGCCCACCACCGTCACAAGGTCGACGCCCCTTCTGGCACGGCCCTGAAAATGGGCGAAGTCATTGCCGAGGCCATGGGCCGTGACTTGAAAGACTGCGCGGTGTACGAGCGCTATGGCCACACGGGCGAGCGCGATCCGTCCAGCATCGGTTTTGCCACCATTCGGGGCGGTGACATCGTGGGCGACCACACCGTCTTGTTCGCCGGCATTGGTGAACGCATCGAAGTGACCCACAAATCCTCCAGCCGATCCACCTATGCCCAGGGCAGCCTGCGCGCCGTGCGCTACCTGGCCACCCAGCAGCGCGGCCTGTTTGACATGTTCGACGTGCTGAACCTGCGTTGATGGCCCAACGCCCGCTGCCATGAGCCTCAACGACTTTTTGTTGCACAGCGATTCCGTCAGCCGCTTGCTGGCGCTGGTCTTGCTGGTGCTGTCGGTAGGCAGCTGGGTGGTGATGGTCTGGAAGTGGCGCTTGCTATCGCGGGTGGGCCTGGACATGCGCCGCAGCATTGCGGCGTTTTGGCAGGCCCCGGCATTTGACGATGCCCGTCAGCGCGTGGCCCAGTTTGACCGAGACGCCTGCATCACCCCCTTGCTCGAAGCCACTTTGCTGCCCGTGGGCGGCACCTTGGCTTCTGCGGGAGACCGTCACCCCCAACTGACGCGGGTGTTGCGCGATGCCCTGCAAGGGGTGGTGCGTCGCTTGCAGTGGGGCCAGGTGTGGCTGGCCACGGCCGGGTCCATCTCGCCTTTTGTGGGTCTTTTGGGCACGGTTTGGGGCATCTTCAATGCCCTGACCGGCATGGCCGAAGCTGGGCAACTGACCATCGACAAGGTCGCGGGCCCCGTGGGCGAGGCCTTGATCATGACCGCGGCTGGCTTGGCGGTGGCCATCCCGGCGGTGCTGGGCTACAACGTATTGGGCCGCAAAGTGAACCAGATCGAGGCCGAACTCGAAGGCTTTGCCCACGATCTGCGTGGCTTGCTGGCCGATCCACAGGACTGAGCCATGGCCTTCGGTCGTCTGCAATCCCGCAAGCCGGACGCCCCCATGAGCGAGATCAACGTCACCCCCATGGTGGACGTGATGCTGGTTTTGCTGGTGATTTTCATCCTCACCGCACCGCTGATGACCAGCGCCATCCGACTGGACTTGCCACAAAGCGAAGGTGGCGAAGCAGGCGCATCGCCGCAAGCGGTGTCCTTGGTGGTCGATGCGCAAGGCGCCATTTACTTGAACGACAAACCCATCACCCCAGACGCCCTGCGCTTGCGCCTGGCGGAAGCCGCCAAACGCAACCCCAACACCGAGTTGGAATTGCGCGCCGACGAGTCCGTGCCCTACGGCCGGGTGGTCGAGGCCATGGGCTTGGCCCAAAAAGCAGGCCTGTCTCGCATCGGTTTTGTGGCGCAAACAGCCCCTGCGCCCGCGCGCTGAGTTTTCACACCCCTGACTTGCCTTGTGGGAGGCCGCCCCTGCGGCCGAATGCGTGCTCGTCCAAAGCGGCCATTCGCGAGCAGGGGCTCGCTCCCACAAGAGAATTGGCCTGCCTGGTTTTGCGGGGAGGTCGACCCGCCCCCTCTACAATCGCAGGCTATGCAAGACAAGTACAACCACCTCGAAGTCGAACCCGCAGCGCAGGCCCGCTGGACGGCCCGCGATGCCTACCGCGTCACCGAAGACGCCAGCAAAAAGAAGTTTTACGCCTGCTCCATGCTGCCCTACCCCAGCGGCAAGCTGCACATGGGCCATGTGCGCAACTACACCATCAACGACATGCTCACGCGCAGCCTGCGCATGAAGGGCTTCAACGTCTTGATGCCCATGGGTTGGGACGCGTTTGGCCTGCCCGCCGAAAACGCCGCCTTGAAAAACGGTGTGCCCCCGGCCAAATGGACGTACGAAAACATCGCTTACATGAAAAAGCAGATGCAGGCCATGGGTTTGGCGGTGGACTGGTCCCGTGAAGTGGCCACCTGCGACCCGACTTATTACAAGTGGAACCAGTGGCTGTTCTTGAAGATGCTGGAAAAAGGCATCGCTTACCGCAAGACCCAGGTCGTCAACTGGGACCCGGTGGACCAGACCGTGCTGGCCAACGAGCAGGTCATTGACGGCAAAGGCTGGCGCACAGGTGCTCCGGTCGAAAAACGAGAGATCCCGGGCTATTACCTGAACATCACGTCGTACGCGCAAGAGCTGCTCGACCATGTGCAGATTGGCAACGACAAGGCGACGCTCAACGGCTGGCCCGACAAAGTGCGCCTGATGCAGGAGAACTGGATCGGCAAGTCTGAGGGCGTGCGCTTTGCGTTCCCGCACGACATCCGCGATGCCTCGGGTGCCTTGATTGGCGAAGGCAAGATGTACGTCTTTACCACCCGCGCTGACACCATCATGGGCGTCACGTTTTGCGCGGTGGCCGCCGAGCACCCGCTGGCGCTGCATGCTGCGGCCAGCAACCCTGCATTGGCGGCCTTCCTCGAAGAGTGCAAGTCCGGCGGCACCACCGAGGCCGAAATGGCCACGCAGGAGAAAAAAGGCATGGCCACGGGCCTGTTCGTCACGCACCCGTTGACGGGCGCGCAGGTCGAGGTATGGGTGGGCAATTACGTGCTCATGAGCTATGGCGACGGTGCCGTGATGGGCGTGCCTGCGCACGACGAGCGTGACTTTGCGTTTGCTTTGAAATATGACTTGCCGATCCAGCAGGTGGTTTCCGTGAAAGACCGCGCCTTTGATACAGCCGTCTGGCAAGAGTGGTACGGCGACAAGCAAAGCTGCGTGTGCGTCAACTCTGGCGAACTCGACGGCCTGAACCAGAAAGCCGCCGTCACCAAGGTGGCCGAGTTGCTTGCTGCCAAAGGCCTGGGCGAGAAGAAAACCACCTGGCGTCTGCGCGACTGGGGCGTGAGCCGCCAGCGCTACTGGGGCACACCCATCCCGATCATCCATTGCGACGAGCATGGCGCGGTGCCGGTGCCCGAAAAAGACCTGCCCGTGGTGCTGCCCCAAGACTGCATCCCCGATGGCTCAGGCAACCCCTTGCACAAGCACGAAGGTTTCCACGCGGGTGTGACCTGCCCGGTGTGCGGCAAGGCGGCACGCCGCGAGACCGACACCATGGACACCTTTGTGGATTCGTCCTGGTATTTCATGCGCTATTGCGACCCGAAGAACACCGAAAAAATGGTGGCAGAGGGCACCGACTACTGGATGCGCGATCAGAACCAAGCCACTGGCGGCAGCGGCATGGACCAGTACATCGGTGGCATCGAGCACGCCATCCTGCACCTGCTGTACGCACGCTTCTGGACCAAGGTCATGCGTGACCTGGGCTTGGTCAAGGTCGATGAGCCCTTCACCAAATTGCTCACGCAAGGCATGGTGCTCAACCACATTTACTCGCGCCGCACCGCCAAGGGCGGCAAGGATTACTTCTGGCCGCACGACGTCGAGCATGTGCTGGACGAAACCGGCAAGGTCATTGGCGCCAAGCTCAAGAACGAAGCCGACAGTGGCGATGGCCGTCTGCCTGTGGGCACCGCCATCGACTACGAAGGCGTGGGCACCATGTCCAAGTCGAAAAACAACGGCGTGGACCCGCAAGACCTGATCGAAAAATACGGTGCCGACACCGCGCGCCTGTACACCATGTTCACTGCGCCACCCGAAGTGACGCTGGAGTGGAATGATGCGGCCGTGGAAGGCAGCTACCGCTTCTTGCGCCGCGTGTGGAACTTTGGCGTCAAGCACGAAGCTACCTTGAAGGCGGGCATTGCGGTGGACCGCAGCCAGCCGGTGGCGTTCAGCAAGGCCGCCAAAGCGCTGCGCCTCGATATCCACACCGTGCTCAAGCAGGCCAACTACGACTACGAGCGCATGCAGTACAACACCGTCGTCTCGGCGGTGATGAAGATGCTCAACACGCTGGAAGACGCGGCCTTGTCGGCCAGCGCCGAAGACTCGGCCGCCTTGGCTGAAGGCTTCTCCATCTTGCTGCGCGTGCTGTACCCCGCTTGCCCGCACATTGCCGAGCAACTGTGGACCGAATTGGGCTACGCGGCCTGCTGCGGTGAATTGCTCGATGTGGCTTGGCCTGGTGTGGACGAATCGGCCTTGCAGCGCGACGAAATTGAACTCATGCTGCAAATCAACGGCAAGCTGCGCGGGTCCATCCTGGTGCCCGCCACTGCCGACAAGGCGCAAATCGAAGCCTCAGCGCTGGCCAGCGAAGCTTTCGTCAAGCAAGCCGAAGGTGCTGCGCCCAAAAAGGTCATTGTGGTGCCTGGCCGCTTGGTCAACATCGTGGTTTGACCCCGCCATGAAACCCACACGCCGATCCTTTTCAACCGCTTTGGGCTTGGCCTTGGTGACCGCTGGGCTGGCCGGCTGCGGGTTTCAACTGCGTCAAACCAACGACTTCGCGTTCAAAACCCTGTACGCCAATTTCTCAACCACATCGCCTTTGGGTGTGGAGTTGCGGCGCAACTTGTTGGGCGCAGGCCGCATTGAGCTGTTGACCGAGCCCAAGCAGATGCTCAAGGCCGATGCGATCCTCGACATCTTGAGTGAAGAGCGCCGACAAGTGGCGGTGGGTGTGAATGCAGCGGGCCAAGTGCGCGAACTGCAATTGCACTTGCGCGTGCAGTTTCGTTTGCGCACGCCCCAGGGTGTGGACCTGATCGAGCCCGTTTCCTTGGCTCAGCAGCGGGACTTGAGCTTCACCGAAACAGCGGCGCTGTCCAAAGAAATCGAGATGGGCATTCTGTACCGTGACATGCAAACCGACATCGTGCAGCAGATCATGCGCCGTCTGTCGGCGGTCAAACCCCGCAACTTGCCCGCGCCTGCGCCGGCCACCGTGCCCGAGGTAACGCCGGCCCCCGGGTCGGCGGCCAAGCCCTGATGGCCATGTCCTGAACGCACGCATGCAACTGGCCCTTCCTCAGCTGTCAGCGCACCTGCAAAAAGGGCTGCGCAGCCTGTATGTTTTGCATGGCGACGAGCCCTTGCTCATTCAGGAGGCCGCCGATGCGATCCGCGCCGCTGCGCGTGCCCAGGGCTACACCGAGCGCAGCGTACACACCGTGTCGGGCGCGCATTTCGACTGGAGCGAAGTGCTGGCCGCAGGGGGCTCGCTCAGCCTGTTTGCTGACAAGCAAATCGTGGAAGTGCGGGTGCCGTCCGGCAAACCTGGCAAAGAAGGCAGCACCGCCATCCAGCAATTAGCGGCATCCGCGCAGGGCAATGACACGACCCTCACTTTGTTTTTGTTGCCGCGTCTCGATGCCGCCACCCGCAAAGGGGCTTGGTTTGGCGCGTTGGAAAACTCGGGTGTGTCGATCCAGATCGATCCGGTCGAGCGCAACGCCTTGCCGCAGTGGATCGCGCAGCGCCTGCAGCAGCAAGGCCAGCGTGTGGTGGCGGGCGAAGAAGGCCAACGCACGCTGCAGTTTTTTGCCGATCGCGTAGAGGGCAACTTGCTGGCTGCCCATCAAGAGATTCAAAAGCTCGGTTTGCTCCACCCGCCCGGAGAACTCAGCCAGGAGCAGGTCGAGACCGCCGTGGTCAATGTGGCCCGTTACGACGTCTTCAAGCTGTCGGAAGCCGTGCTCTCGGGCCAGGTGGCCCGCGTGCAGCGCATGCTCGATGGCCTGCAGGCCGAAGGCGAGGCCGCCGTGCTGGTGCACTACACGCTGGCCGAAGACATCCGCGCCCTCAAACGCGTGAAAGACGCCATCGCCGCAGGCAAACCCATGCCCATGGCCTTGCGAGAGCAGCGTGTCTGGGGCCCGCGCGAGCGTTTGTTCGAGCGCGTGCTGCCCCGCATGACCGAAGCCCGCCTGAACGGCCTGCTGCAAGCAGCGCATCAGGTGGACGGCATCGTCAAGGGCCTCAAAGTGCCCGAATGGCCCACCGACGGCTGGCAGGCCCTGCAACGCCTGGCCGTGCGCTTTTCGCGCTTTTGCATCGTTCGTTGATTCGGCTGGCTGCCCATGTCATACCCGGCTTGACCGGGTATCCATGACAGCCGAAGGCATGGACCCCCGATCGAGTCGGGGGTGACAAAAACTTTGTCCGCATCTGCGAAAATGGCCGAATGACTGAATTGAACACCGCCGAACACGTCCATACGCTGGGCCAGCAGGCCAAAAAAGCCTCGGCCTTGATGGCCAAGGCATCGGCTGCCACCAAAAACAAGGCCTTGCGCCATCTGGCAGCCTTGCTGCGCGACAACACCGACGCTTTGCAGCTGGACAACGCGAAAGACCTGGAACGTGCCCGCGCTGCCGGGCTGGCCGAGCCCATGGTGGACCGCCTGAAACTCACGCCCAAAGTGCTGGAAACTTGTGCTCTAGGCTGCGAGCAGTTGGCGGCCATGCCCGATGTGATCGGCGAGATCATCGGCATGAAACAGGTGCCCAGCGGCATTCGAGTGGGCCAGATGCGGGTGCCGATTGGCGTGTTCGGCATGATTTTCGAGAGCCGTCCCAACGTGACCATCGAGGCAGCCAGCCTGTCCATCAAGAGCGGCAACGCCTGCATCTTGCGTGGTGGCTCCGAAGCCATCGAGTCGAACAAAGCCTTGGCCAAATTGGTGCAGCAAGCCCTGACCGACAGCGGCCTGCCTGTGGATGCGGTACAGCTGGTGCAAACCACCGACCGCGCCGCTGTGGGCCAACTGATCACCATGCCGCAGTTTGTGGACGTGGTCATCCCGCGTGGCGGCAAGGGCCTGATCGAGCGCATCAGCGCCGAAGCCAAAGTGCCCGTCATCAAGCACCTGGACGGCAATTGCCACACCTATGTGGACGACCCGTGTGACATCGACATGGCCGTGAAAGTGGCCGATAACGCCAAAACCAACAAATACAGCCCCTGCAACGCCAGCGAGGGCTTGCTGGTGGCGCGAGGCGTGGCTGCCGAGTTTTTGCCCCGAATTGGTGCTATTTATGCCGCCAAAGGCGTCGAAATGCGCTGCTGCCCCAAGGCCAAGACCATCCTGAGCCAAGTCGTCGGTGCCCAGCTGAAAGACGCCACCGAGCAAGATTGGTTCGAGGAATACCTCGCGCCCATCATCAGCGTCAAGGTGATCGACGGGCTGGACGAGGCGATTGCCCACATCAACCACTACAGCAGCCACCACACCGATGCCATCCTGACCCGCGACCACATGCACGCCCAGCGCTTTTTGCGCGAGGTGGATTCGGCCAGTGTCATGGTCAACGCCAGCACCCGCTTTGCGGATGGCTTCGAGTATGGTTTGGGGGCTGAAATCGGCATTTCGACCGACAAATTTCATGCCCGTGGCCCGGTGGGCATTGAAGGGCTCACATCACTCAAATATGTGGTCTTGGGCGAAGGCGAAGTCCGCACTTGATCTGTTTGTCTTGGGTGGTCGGGCTCACATGCCCTTGACTGCTGTCCGGTCAGTGCTTGCAAACGCGCCGACCGGCCCCATATGATTTCCTTGTTTTCGTCTCTTCAGCCCCATAAAGGTCGCCCATGGTTCCCCATCTTGTCACTGCCCTGAACGGCCCTATCAATGAGCTGGAGCAGCGCATCCTCGACTCCATGCCCGCGATCGAACGCTGGTTCCGCTTGGAGTGGATGGAGCACACCCCGCCTTTCTACACCTCGGTCGACATCCGCAATGCCGGCTTCAAACTGGCTCCGGTGGACACCAACCTTTACCCAGGCGGTTGGAACAACCTGACGCAAGAAATGTTGCCTTTGGCCGTTCAAGCGGCCCAAGCGGCCGTCGAGAAGATCTGCCCTGAGGCCAAAAACCTGCTGATCATTCCGGAAAACCACACCCGCAACACCTTCTACCTGACGAACGTGCTGCAGTTGCAGCGCATCTTCCACATGGCGGGCCTGAATGTCCGCATCGGGTCGATCAACCCCGAAATCAAGGAAACGACGACCATTGAGCTGCCCAACGGCGAAAGCGTCACCCTAGAACCCGTGGTGCGCAGCAAGCACCGCCTGGGCCTGAAAGACTTTGACCCCTGCACCATCTTGCTCAACAACGACTTGTCGGCAGGAGCCCCGGGCATCCTGGAAGACCTGCACGAGCAATACCTGCTGCCCCCCCTGCACGCAGGCTGGAGCGTGCGCCGCAAAACCAAGCACTTCCAGAGCTACGAAGAAGTGGCCAAGCGTTTTGGCAAGCTGCTGGGCATTGACCCTTGGCTGATCAACCCGATGTTCAGCCAGTGCGGCGACGTCAACTTTGCCGAAGGCACGGGCATGGACTGCCTGCGCAGCAATGTGGACGCGCTGCTGACCAAGATCAAGCGCAAGTACAAGGAATACGGCATCAATGAAAAGCCGTTTGTGGTGGTCAAGGCCGACAACGGCACCTACGGCATGGGCATCATGACCGTGCGTGACGTGTCCGATCTGGACGCATTGAACCGCAAGACCCGCAACAAGATGAACGTCATCAAAGACGGCCAGACCGTCAACGACGTCATCATCCAAGAAGGCGTGCTGACCAACGAGCGCATCAACGACGCCGTGGCCGAGCCGGTGGTGTACATGATGGACCGCTACGTGGTGGGTGGGTTTTACCGGGTGCATGCCGAGCGCGGCGTGGACGAAAACCTGAACGCTCCGGGCGCCAGCTTTGTGCCCTTGGCCTTTGCCGACACACCGCACCTGCCTCAGCCGGGCGTCAAACCCGGTGCCAGCGTGCCCAACCGCTTTTACATGTACGGCGTGATTGGCCGTTTGGCCATGCTGGCGGCCAGTTACGAGTTGGAAGCCACCGACCCTGAGGCTGAGGTTTACGACTAAAGTTGTTGCACTGCAACAAAATCCCCAAAGAGACGGTGACACGCGGCGGGAATCGGGCGCAAAATAGCCCACTTGTTTTACATCAGGCTTGACCCGCGTCAGGTCATCGCCCGTGTCCTCTACCCGTTCTTCACTCGTCGCACTGACTTTGGGCGCCATTGGCGTGGTTTACGGCGACATCGGCACCAGTGTGCTGTATGCGATGAAAGAGGTCTTTGGCTCCGGCCACGTACCGTTCACGCCCGACAACGTCTACGGCATCCTGTCGATCTTTTTCTGGACCTTGACCACCATCGTGTCGGTCAAATACGTGGTGTTGGTGCTGCGTGCTGACAACCATGGCGAGGGCGGGCTGGTGGCCATGTTGGCGCTGGCTTCGCAATCTGTCAAAGACCGGCCCCAGTTGCGCAAAGTGCTGCTGGTGGTGGGCATCTTCGGCACCTGCCTCTTTTATGGCGACGGGGTCATCACCCCGGCCATTTCCGTGCTCTCGGCGGTCGAGGGCCTGGAAGTCATTTCTCCCACATTCAAAAAATCGGTGATTCCGCTCACCTTGGTGATCTTGTTCCTGTTGTTTTGGGTGCAAAAACGCGGCACGGCGGGCATAGGTAAGTTTTTTGGCCCCATCACCTTGGTGTGGTTTGCCACCATCGCGGTGTTGGGTGTCTCGCACATTGTTCAACGCCCTGAAATCCTGTTGGCCATCAGTCCGCACTATGCCCTGGGCTTCATGTGGAACGAACCAGGTACCACCTTCATCATTTTGGGTGCTGTGGTCTTGTGTGTGACCGGTGGTGAAGCCTTGTACGCTGACATGGGCCACTTTGGCAAAAAGCCGATCCGTCTGGCTTGGTTCAGTGTGGTCATGCCTTGCTTGACCCTGAACTATTTTGGCCAAGGCGCCTTGTTGCTGGCCGAGCCCTCGGCCGTGAAAAACCCGTTTTACATGATGGCCCCCGACTGGGCCTTGGTGCCCTTGGTCGGCTTGGCCACCATGGCCACCGTCATTGCGTCGCAGGCGCTGATCTCCGGGGCTTTCAGCGTGACCAAACAAGTCATTCAGCTGGGCTATTTGCCACGCTTGCAGGTGCAACACACCAGCGAAACCGACACCGGCCAAATCTACATGCCCTTTGTGAACTGGGGCCTGTTTGTGGCCATCGTGTTGGCCGTGGTCATGTTCAAGTCGTCCAGCAACTTGGCAGCCGCCTACGGCATTGCCGTGTGCACCGACATGTTGATCACCACTGTGCTCACCTTCTTCGTCATCCGCTACGCCTGGAAGCTACCGCTGGCGCTGTGCATCGGTGCGACAGGCTTCTTCTTTGTGGTTGATCTGGCCTTCTGGGCATCGAACCTGCTCAAACTGTTTGACGGGGGTTGGTTCCCCCTGTTCATTGGCGCGGCTGTGTTCACGCTCATGTTGACTTGGCACGATGGCCGCCGCTTGCTCAATGACTCTTTGCGCTCGGATGCGCTGAAGCTGAGCGATTTTCTGGAAGCTGTTTTTGTGGCGCCCCCGACGAGGGTGGAAGGCACTGCGGTGTTCCTGACCGCCGAGACAGGCGCTGTGCCCAACGCTTTGCTGCACAACCTCAAGCACAACAAGATCCTGCACGAGCGCAATTTGTTTGTCACCGTGCGCAGCCACGAAGTGCCCCGCGTCGACGCAGACCAGCGCCTGGACGTGACACCGTTGGGCAATGACTGCTGGCAAGTCATCGTCAACTACGGCTTCAAGGACAACCCCGATCTGCCCTCTGCTTTGGCCACCATCGAAGGTGAAGGCTACAAGCTGGACCCGATGATGACCAGCTACTTCCTGTCACGCGACATCGTGATCCCGACCATTGGCGGCGGCATGGCCACCTGGCGCGAAAAACTCTTTGCCCAGATGCACCACAACGCCAGCGCAGCGGCCGAGTTTTTGAACTTGCCTACCAACGCGGTGGTGGAGCTGGGTTCGAAGATCGAAATCTGACCCTCCAATGTCACACCCGGCTTGACCGGGTGTCCATGACATCTGAAGTCTGGATACCCGCATTCGCGGGTATGACAGACGCAGCGGGTATGACAGACGCAGTGGGTATGACAGACGCAGTGGCTCCGTCAACCATTCGCGAGCAGGGGCTCGCTCCCATAAGAATCAATCGGGGTCAGATCCCGATGAATTCAACGCACCCATCGCCTCGCCCATCACGATCGGCCGGGTGGGCGTCCAGTCGGCGTTGAACTGCATAACCCCTTTGGGGAACAGCATCACCACAGTCGAGCCGAGCAAAAAGCGGCCCATCTCTTCGCCTTGCGCCAACGTGATGTTGCCCATTTCGTAGGCCCATTCGCGCACCGTGCCCGGGCGCGGCGGGTTAACCACCCCATGCCACACGGTGGCCATGCTGCCCACGATCGTGGCGCCCACCAGCACCATCACAAACGGGCCGTGCTCGCCTTCAAACACACACACCACGCGCTCGTTGCGCGCAAACAGGCCTGGCACGCCGCGTGCCGTGGTCGGGTTCACTGAAAACAGATCGCCCGGCACGTAGATCATGCGGGTCAAGCGACCCGCGCAGGGCATGTGGATGCGGTGGTAATCGCGTGGGCTGAGGTAGAGCGTGGCAAATTCGCCGTCCTGAAACTGGGCGGCCAGCGCCGCATCGCCGCCCACCAGCGCCTGCGTGCTGTAGCTGTGGCCTTTGGCCTGGAACACCTGGTCGCCCACGATGGGGCCGCACTGGCTGATCGCGCCGTCCACGGGGCTGACACAATCAGCCGCAGCCAGCGGGCGGGCGCTGGGTTTCAGCGGGCGTGTAAAAAATTCATTGAAGCTCTTGTAGCTGGCCGTATCCGGATTGGCCGCTTCGGCCATGTTCACGTTGTAGCGCCGCACAAAGCGGTCGATGATGCCGGTGGTCACGCCCCCCCATTGGCTGCCCGCCACCCAGCCCGCAAAGACGGTCAAGGCTTGTTTGGGAATCAGGTATTGCGGCAAGACCGCCAAGCGGTCAGAAAAGGAAGGGGACATGAGGGGGCCGCCAAAGCGGTTCAAGACAATGCCCCGATTTTATCGGGCGCTGGCCGCGGGTTTCCCCTGTGAGAGGCAGCCTCGGCAGCCGAATGCTTGCGCCACAGCAGGCACAATCTGGCGATGAACACCCCTTTACTTTCGGTCGATCACTTGGTCAAACGCTACGGCGACGCCACGGTGGTCAACGACCTGTCTTTCCACATCGAGCCCGGCGAATGCCTGGGCGTGATTGGCCCCAACGGTGCCGGCAAAACCACCACGCTGCGCATGTGCCTGGGCCTCTCGCAGCCAGACGGCGGCGACATCGTGTACTTTGACGACCAGCAAATGCCGCGAGACGCACTGGCCATCAAGGCCCGGCTGGGCGTGGTCGCGCAAATGGACACGCTGGACCCGGACTTCACCGCCGAAGAAAACCTGCTGGTGTTTGGCCGTTACTTCGGCCTGCCCGACACCACCATCCGTGAGCGTATTCCCAAACTGCTGGAGTTTGCCGCGCTCACCCACAAGGCCAAAGCCAAGCCGGGTGAGCTGTCGGGCGGCATGAAGCGCCGCCTGAGCTTGGCGCGCGCCCTCATCAACCACCCCCAACTGCTCATGCTGGACGAGCCCACCACAGGCCTGGACCCGCAAGCGCGGCACCTCATGTGGGAGCGCCTGCAAGTGCTGCTGCAAGAAGGCAAATCCATCTTGCTCACCACTCACTTCATGGACGAGGCCGAGCGTTTGTGCAGTCGTCTTTTGGTCTTGGACCAAGGCCGCAAGATCGCCGAAGGCAAACCCCGCGATTTGATTGCCCAGCACCTGGAGCCCGAAGTGGTCGAGGTGTTTGGACAAGGCGCGGTGGCACTGGCGCAAGAAGCCGGTTTGAAAGCGCTGGCAGGCCGGGTCGAGGTCAGCGGTGAAACGGTTTTCTTCTACACCCACGACAGCCGTTCGCTGCTGGCGGCTCTGCAGGCCTGGCCTTCGCTGCGCACCCTGCACCGACCTTCCAACCTGGAAGACCTGTTTTTGAAATTGACCGGACGCCAGATCCGAGAGGAAGGCTGATCATGAGTCAAATTCAAAACAACATCTGGGCCGCGCCCCGTCTGTCCATGCGCTGGTGGCCCGTGTTTTTGCGCAACTGGCTGGTCTGGAAAAAACTCGCCATCCCCAGCTTGGTGGGCAACATTGCCGAGCCCTTGATGTGGCTGGTGGCCTTTGGCTACGGCCTGGGGGCCTTGGTCGGGCAGATCGAGCTGGGCGGCGAGAAAGTGCCCTACATCCTGTTTCTGGCCAGCGGCAGCATCTGCATGAGCGCCATGAACGCGGCCACCTTTGAGGCGCTGTACTCGGCGTTCTCGCGCATGCATGTGCAAAAAACCTGGGACGGCATCATGAACGCCCCGGTGCGATTGGACGACGTGGTGCTGGCCGAAATGCTCTGGGCCGCCTTCAAGTCGCTGTTCACCGTCACGGCGATCTTGGGCGTGATGATGGCCTTGGGCATCAGCCACAGCTGGAAGCTGCTGGTGGCCTGGCCCGTGCTGCTGGGCGTGGGCATCACCTTCAGCTGCATGGCGCTGATCTTCAACGCGTTGGCCAAGGGCTACGACTTCTTCACCTATTACTTCACCCTGTTCCTCACGCCCATGATGTTCCTGTCGGGCATTTTCTTTCCGCGAGATCAACTGCCCAGCTTCGTGCGCGTGATCGCCGACTGGCTACCGCTGTCGGTGGCGGTGGACTTGGTGCGCCCGCTGTTTTTGGACCGCTGGCCAGACCACCCCCTGCGCAACGTACTGGTGCTGGCGGGGTTTGCGGTGGTGTCGTTCTGGATTGCGCTGGCGTTGACGAGGAAGAGGTTCAGGAGCTGAGCCGCATGCTCGCATGAAACACTAAGTTTTTCTATCAATGTATATGTCATACTTGATATACTTTATTAGAAATTGATAAATTTCATGCCACAGGAGAAGCCATGGATCCCGTGAGAAACCCATTTGCCCCCGGCGCCGGAAGTAGACCGCCAGAGCTTGCCGGACGGGAAGCCATACTCCAAGACGCGCAGATCGCCATTCAAAGGGCGCTTTTGGGTAAACCCAGTCGCTCACAGATGCTGCTTGGCTTGCGTGGCGTAGGAAAGACGGTACTGCTGAACAAAATCGAATTGATGGCCGAAGCGGTGGGGCACGTGACATCATCGATCGAAGCGCCAGAGGGAAAAGCGCTCAGTGAGTTGCTTGTGCCAAAAATCAATCAAGCCTTGCGTAAACTTTCGACATCTGAGAACGCGAAGGCCAAAACCCACCAAGCGCTTCGGGCACTTCGCTCTTTCGCCTCTGCGTTCAAGCTTTCGTATGGAGATGCTTCGATTTCGGTTGATCCGGAAGTAGGCGTCGCGGACAGCGGAGATATGGAGGCGGACCTGCCCGAATTGTTCGTACGTGTCGGCGAGGCGGCTAAGGCCGCGGGCAAAGCATGGAGCCTTCTCATTGACGAAGTGCAGTACCTGCGCTCTAAAGATCTGGCCGCTTTGATCGTGGCGCTCCACAAAGTGAATCAAAGAGATCTGCCTGTGTTGTTCTTCGGTGCGGGGCTGCCACAGGTTGCAGCTCTTTCGGGGGATGCGAAATCCTATGCTGAGCGGCTCTTTCATTACCCAGCGGTGGGTGCGCTGGAAGACGAGGATGTCGAAACCGCCATCAGGCAGCCCATCGAAGGTGAGGGGGAGGAGATAGACGACGACGCGATCAGAGAGATTCTGGCAAAGACCAAAGGCTATCCCTACTTTTTGCAGGAGTGGGGCTATCAATGCTGGAACCTCGCCGAGGGTCCGCGCATCAAGCTAGACGATGCCTCGAAGGCGGCAGGAGAGGCGACAAAACGGCTGGACGAAGGCTTCTTTAAGGTGCGATTTGATCGTTTGACGCCAAAGGAGCGAGAGTACGTGATCGCTATGGCGAAGCTTGGCGCTGGGCCCTACAGATCATCAGACATCGCAGACGCACTGAAGGAAACCCATCAAAGTCTGGGGCCGCGTCGTGCGCAGATCATCAGCAAGGGAATGATCTACAGCCCATCTCACGGCGATATCGCCTTCACCGTTCCCTTGTTCAACGAGTACTTGATCCGCAACTACGTGCAAAAACCAAGCCAAGCGTAGCAGAGCGTTAGGTCACTGTGCCCACTGCTTGCGATGGACGATGGGTGCATTAGGCTGCTCGGTTGTTTGCCAACCCTTGCACCCACGCCATCTGCCCAGGCAGACAACGCGTCTCCAGATCGTAGTGTTCCTCCGCAAACGCGCGTGCTGCAGCCCCCAGCCGTGCCCGTTCGGCCGAGTCGTCGCACAGTGCAACCACCTGCTGCGCCAACTCCGCAGGGTCAAAAAAGCTCACCAGCTGCCCGGTCTCGCCGTGGCGAATCGCTTCGCGCACCGGTGCTGTGTTGCTGGCCACGATGGCGCAGCCTGCGCTCATGGCTTCGAGCAGGCTCCAGCTGAGCACAAAGGGGTAGGTCAGGTACACATGCACGGTGGACACCTGCAGCACGCGCAAAAAATCAGCGTAGGGCACCTTGCCCACAAAGTGCAGACGCGATACGTCCAGATCGCCTTTGACTTCGTTCAAGAAAATCTCTCGCCACGTTTGTGGTTTTCCGTCGGCGCCCGGCGGTGGTGCAGCGCCGTAGCTGACTTCGTTGCCGCCGATGATGAGCACGCGGGCTTTGGGGCGGGCTTTCAGAATGGCAGGCAGTGCCCGCATGAACTGGTGGTAGCCGCGGTAGGGCTCTAGGTTGCGGTTGACGAAGGTGATGACTTCGTCGCCCTGCCCCAGTTGCAATACGCCTTGCGCGGTTTGCACGCGGATGCGGGCGCTGGGGTCAGGTCTGATCTGGTCGGTGCGGATGCCGTCGTGGACGACGGCGATGCGCGAGGCAAATGGCTCGGGGAACAGCGAGGCCTGCCAGTGCGTAGGCGCGATGCCCGCGTGCGCACGCGCAAAGTGCAGCTCGTAGTTGGCGTTTTTCATCTGCAGGCGGCAGGCGTTGTCGGTGTCCGGGTTGCCGAACTCCGGGTCAAAGCCCACGTCCGCGCCTTGCTGCTGGTAGAAAAACTCGCAATAAATGCCCAGCCGCGCTTGGGGCCAGACTTGTTGCAAGAACAGGCTTTCGCCCCAACCGGGGTGGGCCACGATCACATCGGGCACAAAGCCTTGTTCGCGAAGCTTCACTGCGGCTTGCCAAGTGGCTTCGCCGCGCAGGGTTTTGACCTCCAGGTCGGCCAGCCAGCGGTGCGTGCCTTGGCCGGGCCGGCCCGCGACCGGGTAGTGCACCAACTCCACGCCCGGCACAGGGGGGCAAGCGTTGATGTGCAGGGCCACCACGCGGTGGCCTTGGCGTGCCATGGCAGGGGCCAGGTGCTTGAACTGGCCCGGGAAATTCTGGTGGACGAAAAGGATGTTCATGGTGTCTTGCCTGAGCGCGAATCATCGCATGTCCACAGGGTGTCAGGGTGGCGTGAAGTCGCCCCGTTAAGATGGCTGTTGAACCCCTTTTATTCCGTTCTTTACCCCGTTTTCAAGGAAGTACAGCGATGAGCATTCAAACCGTAGGCATCATTGGCGCAGGCACCATGGGCAATGGCATTGCACAGGCGTGTGCGGTGTCGGGCATTCAGGTGGTGATGGTGGATATTTCAGATGCGGCCGTGGCCAAAGGCGTGGCCACCGTGGCCAGCAGCTTGGACCGTCTGGTCAAGAAAGAAAAGATCAGCGAAGCCGACAAAGACGCTGCGCTGGCACGCATCAAGGGCAGCTCCAGTTATGACGACCTGAAGGGCGCCCAGCTGGTGATCGAAGCCGCCACGGAAAACCACGAACTCAAGGTCAAGATCTTGAAGCAGCTCGACGGCATGCTGGCCCCGAACGTGATCATCGCGTCCAACACCTCGTCGATTTCGATCACGCAACTGGCCGCGGCCACGCAACGTGCGGACCGTTTCATCGGCATGCACTTCTTCAACCCCGTGCCGATGATGGCGCTGGTCGAGATCATTCGTGGCCTGCAAACCAGCGACGCCACCCACGACGCCGTGCACGACATGGCGCTGGCGCTGGGCAAGACCCCCATCACCGTCAAGAACGCCCCGGGCTTTGTGGTCAACCGCATTCTGGTGCCCATGATCAACGAGGCTTTCTTTGTGTTGGGCGAGGGCCTGGCCGAGGCCGAAGCGATTGACGCGGGCATGAAGCTCGGCTGCAACCAGCCCATTGGCCCGCTGGCACTGGCCGACATGATTGGCCTCGATGTGTGTTTGGCCGTGATGGAGGTTTACCTCAAGGAATTTGGCGACAGCAAATACCGCCCCAGCCCCTTGCTCAAGGAAATGGTCGCTGCAGGCCGCTTGGGTCGCAAGACGGGGCAGGGTGTTTACAAGTACTGAACGTAGCCTTGCAGACCCCATCCGAGGTCCCTGCCCTCTCCGTCATCCCGGACTTGCTCCGGGATCCATGTGGGTCGCTGCCGTTTGCAACCGCCATGAAGATGGACCCCGGGTCAAGCCCGGGGTGACAGATGCAGGTGCCCGGAGTGACAAATGCAGGTGCCCGGGGTGACGTCACATTGGCTTGTCGCGTGGGTGAAACTTGGGAGGGTGAGGTTGGGCCTACCATGGCCCCATGAACACCCCACACCACCTCGAAGGCCAGATCGACTGCACCGTGCACGGTGCGGTCCTTCAGATTTGCATCAACCGCCCTGCTAAGCGCAACGGTTTCACACCCAAGATGTACCGTGAGCTGGGCGAGGCGTACACCCGGCTCGACGACGACCCCGCACTGCGCGTGGGGGTGCTGTGCGCGGCGGGCGACCACTTCACAGCGGGACTCGATTTGCCCACCATTGCGCCGCTGATGCAGCGTGGCGAAAAGGCCGTGCCGCTGGGTCTGGTGGACCCGCTCAACTTGGGCATGGAAGGCTACCGCCGACGCACCAAACCCATGGTGGTGGCGGTGCAGGGCATCACTTACACGCTGGGCATTGAGCTCATGCTGGCCGCCGACATCGTGGTCGCGGCCGACGACTGCCGGTTTTCTCAGCTGGAGGTGCAGCGCGGCATCATGGCCACGGGCGGGGCCACCTTGCGCATGGCTGAGCGCGCTGGCATGGGCAACGCACTCTTGCATTTGCTCACGGCCGATGTGTTTGACAGCGCCGAAGCCCTGCGCCTGAACTTTGTGCAAAAGGTGGTGCCTGCGGCAAGTTTGCTGGCCGAGGCCATGCGCATCGCCGACCTGATTGCCGCGCAAGCGCCGCTGGCGGTGGTGGCCACACGGCAAAACGTGCTCAAGGGTGTGGAGCAAGGCCCGCTGGTGGCCATGCACGACTTCATTTCAGTGCAAAAAGCGCTGTCCAACAGCGATGACGCGGCCGAGGGCGTGCGTTCGTTTGTGGAAAAGCGCACAGCCCGGTTCACCGGACGCTGAGCCGGGTCAAGCGCTCGGTCACAATCGACGCATGACCGAACCGAACGCTTTGCACCCTTATGCCGAACTCACCCCGGACCGGGTGATGGACGCTTTGACCGACCTGGGCTTGTGGCCCGATGGCCGTTTGCTGGCGCTCAGCTCTTACGAAAATCGCGTTTACCGTGCCCATCTGGACGAACCCGTGCAGGGCGCGTCGGCGGTGGTGCTCAAGTTTTACCGGCCTGGGCGCTGGAGTCGTGCGCAGATTCAGGAGGAACACGACTTCGCCGCCGAACTGCTGGCGGCCGAAGTGCCTGTGGTGCCACCCATGATGCTGAACGGCCAGACCCTGCACCAAAGTGCGGGCTTTGATTTTTCGGTCAGCCCTTTACGCGGCGGTCGCACGCCCGAGCTGGACGATTTTGAAGTGCTCGAATGGATTGGCCGTTTCTTGGCCCGAATTCATACAGTGGGCGCGGCCAAACCTTTTGCGCACAGACCCACGCTCGATGTGCAGACCTTTGCGCTGGAGCCTGCCGAGTGGCTTCAAAGAAACCAGATGATTCCGTTGGAGGTGGAACGCGAATGGCGCGAGGCTTTGGTGCCTGCGCTGGCTTTGATTCAAGAAGCTTTTGCCCAAGGCGCAGCAGATCGCCGCTTGATTCGCCTGCATGGCGACTGCCACCCGGGCAACATTTTGTGGACGCCCGCTGAGCTGCCCGGTGGCGGCCCGCACTTTGTGGACTTGGACGACGCCCGCATGGGGCCTGCCGTTCAAGATCTGTGGATGCTGCTGTCGGGCGACCGGGGGCAGCGCACGCAACAGTTGTCGGCCTTGCTGGACGGGTATGAACAGGTGCGCGACTTTGACCGCGCAGAGCTGCGCCTGATCGAGCCGCTGCGCACTTTGCGTTTGATCCACTACAGCGCTTGGCTGGCGCGGCGTTGGGAAGACCCGATTTTCCCGATCAACTTTCCGTGGTTTGGCACGCCCGACTATTGGCGCGGTCAGGTGCTCATGCTGCAAGAGCAGGTCGAGCAAATGCAGGAAATGCCGCTCAGCGTGTGAGCTCAGCGCCGCGCAGGCTGCACGCCCAGCGCCATGGCGCAGCCAATCAAGGCCGGTTGTTCGGCGCGGATGACGTAGGTCGGGATGCGCTTCATGTAGTTCTCGAAGCGGCCTTTGGCTTCAAACGCGGCCCTGAAACCCGACTGCGCAAAGTAGTCGCCTAAGCGCCCGATCACGCCGCCGCCAATGTAGATGCCGCCGCGTGCGCCCAGCGTCACGGCCAAGTTGGCGGCTGCGTTGCCCAGCAGGCGGCACATGCGGTCCAGTGCCTCTTCGCAAGCCAAATCTTGGGTGGCCAGCGCTCGTGTGGTCACTTGCGCAGCCACCAGGTTTTCGGCCTCGGTGCCATTGAGTTCACAAATGGCGCGGTACAAGTTTTCGAGGCCCATGCCCGAGACCACGCGCTCGACAGACACATGGGGGTGGGTGCGCCACAAAATGCGCAGGATGTCGGCCTCTCGTTCGCAGGTGGGGGACATGCTGACATGCCCGCCTTCGCCTGCAATGGGCACCCAGTCGCCCTGACGCGAACGCACCAGCGAGGACACACCCAGCCCGGTGCCCGGACCGATCAGGCCTTTGGGCGCATTGGGCACAGGTTCGCCCGAGCCGATCTGTTCCAGATCGCTGCCCAGCAGGGCCGGTGCCGCCATGGCCATGGCTTCCCAGTCGTTGAGCATCAAGAGGCTGTCCAGCCCCAGCTTTTGGCGCGTGGCCTCGATGGAGAACTGCCAGTGGTTGTTGGTCATCTTCAGCGCATCGCCATCGATGGGGTTGGCAATCGCGATGCAGGCTTGGCGCACCCCGCGCTGGCCGACTTGCTGCAGATAGCTGCTTGCCGCCGCCGCCAGATCTGGGAACTGCCCGGTGGGCAAGGTGACTTCTTGCGTGATGGGTGAGCCGTCGCCATTGACCAAGGCAAAGCGGGCATTGGTGCCGCCGATGTCGCCCAAGAGGCGAGGGGTTTGAGCGTGGAGTGCGTTCATATGAGAAGGGTTCATGCAGCAGGGGTTGGCGACAGGGGCAATCGGATCGACACGCACAGGCCGTGGGGCAGCACTTCATCCAGCTGGACCTCGCCATGGTGGCGTTCCACGATTTCCTTGACGATGGCCAGGCCCAGGCCGCAGCCTTGGCCGATATCGCTGGCCCGCACAAAACGCTCAAACACCCGTTCGCGCTCGGCAGGTGTCAGGCCAGGCCCGGTGTCCGAGACTTGCAACAAAGCCTGAGGCGTGGTGCTGGTGTTGTCGGCCATCACCCGCACGGTGACCTGGCTACCGGCACCGGCATAGTGCAGCGCGTTGTCGATCAGGTTGGTCAGTGACTCGCGCACCAGCAGCTCGTTGGCTTCGACCCAAACCGGCACGGTGGCGCTGTCGTCCAGGCCCAAATCAATCTGGGCACGCAGCGCACGCGGCACCCATTCGGCCGTCAGGGTTTGGGCCAGTCGCTGCAGGTCAAAGCGTTTGCGGTCTTGCGCCATGACCGATTCGGGCTCGGCCCGGGCCAATGTCAGCAGCTGGTTGACCAAGTGGGCGCTGCGGGTGGCGCTGTCGTGCACGCGTTGCAGGCGAGCCCGCAGCTCGGGGTCGGTGGTTGATTGCAGGGCGATTTCGGTCTGGCTTTTGAGGCCCGCCAGTGGCGTGCGCAACTGGTGCGCCGCGTCGCCAATGAAGCGCTTTTGCGTGGCCACGGTGTTTTGTACGGCCGACAGCAAGGTGTTGATGGCGGTGGCCAGCGACCACAGTTCACGCGGGGCCGAGGCCAGTTGCAGCGGGGCCAGGTCGGTGGGGTTGCGGCCTTCCACTTGTTGGCGCAGGCGTGCCAATGGTGACAACCCGGCACGAATGCCCAGCCACACGATCAGCGTCATCAGCAGCACCAGGCTCGACATGGGCAGCAGCATGTCCACCAGAATGCGGCGCGCCAATTCTTCGCGGTTGGCGCTGCTTCGGGCCACTTGCACCAACATGGTTTGCGGCGCGTTGGCTTCGTCGCCAAAGCGCAGGTACAGCGCCACCAAGCGCAGAGGCTGACCCGTGGGTGCGTGCAGCGCGGCGCGGCCATTCACGGGCATGGTGCCGTCGTAAAAATAAGGGGTGTCCAGTGCGGGCTCGTCGGGCGCTGCATCTTGTATGGGCAATACCGGGGCGGGCAAAGACTGGTTGCCCAGAATGAACTGCCCGGGTGGTGAGCTGACCATGTAGAGCAGTTTGTCGGCCGGGTCGGCTTCGAGCACGTCTTGCGCGGCACGCGGAAAGTCGATCAGCAAACCGTTGCCAATGGGCTTGAGCTGCCGTGCCAGTGAGCGACTGGCTTGCAGCAAGCTGGCGTCGATCGCCTGGTTGGCGTAACCCGCTGCAAATCGGTAGGTGGCCACACCGCCCGCCATCCACAACACCAGTTGTGGCAGCAACAGCCACAGCAGCAACTGACGTGCCAGCGAGACGCCCGCTTGCCCTGCGTGGCTGGTCGGTACGTGGGCCTTTGCCGTCATGCGCGATGGCTCAGCATGTGGGGTGGTCCGTCACGTTTGGGCTTCCAGCAGGTAGCCCAGGCCGCGCACCGTGCGAATGACCAAGCCCGCATCTTCGAGTTTGCGGCGCAGACGGTGGATGTAGACCTCGATCGAGTTGCCGCCACCGGTCTCACCGCCCTCGTCGCTCCAGGCCTGGTTGATCTGTTCTTTGGTGACCACTTTGTCGCGCTGGTTGACCAGCAGCTCCAGCAGCGTCCATTCGCGGCCACTCAGTTCCAACGGTTCGCCGCCCACCACGGCGCGGCGTGATGTGGCATCCAGTGACAGGCGACCAAAGGGGGCTGAGGCGCTGGCCGGTTGTGTGCGCCGCAGCAGGGCTTGCAGACGGGCCAGCAGCTCAGGAAAGTCAAACGGTTTGGTCACGTAGTCGTCTGCGCCAGCCTGCAGCCCGGCCACCCGGTCGTCCAGGGCATCGCGGGCCGTCAGCAGCAGCACGGGCAAGGTGGGGTGGGTTTGGCGGACATGCTGCAACACCGCCAAGCCGTCCATCATGGGCAAACCGATGTCCAGCACGGCCATGTCGAAATGCTGCTTTTGGAGCAAATAGTCGGCCACCGCCCCGTTGGGGGCGTGTTCCACTTCAAAACCAGCCCCGCCCAATTGGGTGGTCAGGGCGTCGGCGAGCATGGCATCGTCTTCAGCAAGCAGCAATTTCATGCCCGAAGCTTAATGGATTGTTCAGCCTTTGACCTTCAAACCGGCAATTTCGGGCCTAGGGTTTAACCTAGTGTTAATTTATTAATAGAATATTAACATTCGGTCCGTCGAGGTTGATGTGGGCCCACCTGCATGCAGTTCTGCCGCCTCGCACACCCACTCAGGCCCTCAGTGGCCCTTACAAGGAGACTCTCTTGAAATCTGCTCAATTGTTCCAACGTTCGATCCTGGCCACAGCCGCCGTGCTGGCCTTTGCGGCCCATGCCGGCGAAGTCGAAGTGCTGCACTACTGGACCAGTGGCGGCGAAGCCAAATCGGCCGCAGCCCTGAAAGCCACGTTGCAAGCAAAAGGGCATGCATGGAAAGACTTTGCCGTGGCCGGTGGCGGTGGTGACAACGCCATGACCGTGCTCAAGTCGCGTGTGGTGTCGGGCAATGCCCCAGCAGCTGCCCAGATCAAGGGCCCTGCTTTGCAAGAGTGGGCTGCTGAAGGCGTGTTGGCCAACATCGACGACGTGGCCAAGGCCGAAAAGTGGGACAGCTTGCTGCCCCCCGTGGTCGCCAACGTCATGAAGTACAAGGGCAACTACATTGCCGCCCCCGTGAACGTGCACCGCGTGAACTGGCTGTGGGCCAGCAACGCCGCGTTCAAAAAAGCCGGTGCCAAAGTGCCGACCAACTGGGACGAATTCTTTGTGGCTGCTGAAGCCCTGAAAAAGGCCGGCATCATCCCCGTGGCGCACGGCGGCCAAAACTGGCAAGACTTCACCACCTTCGAGAGCGTGGCCCTGGGCGTCGGCGGTGCCGACTTCTACAAAAAAGCACTGGTGCAATTGGACCAAGCCACTTTGACCAGTGCCACCATGACCAAGGTGCTCGACACCTTCAAGAAGGTTAAAACCTACACCGACAAAAACGCACCTGGCCGCGACTGGAACCTGGCCACGGCCATGGTCATCAAGGGCGAAGCCGGTATGCAGTTGATGGGTGACTGGGCCAAAGGCGAGTTTGTGGCGGCTGGCAAAAAGCCCGGCGCTGACTTCACTTGCGCAGCCGCTCCTGGCACCGCCAAGTCGTTCACTTTCAACGTGGACTCTTTTGCCATGTTCAAGCTGAAAAACGAAGCCAACGGCCAGGCCCAAAAAGACTTGGCTGCTGCCATCATGTCGACCGATTTCCAAGAAGTGTTCAACCTGAACAAGGGCTCCATCCCCGTTCGCCTGAACATGAACCTGGTCAAGTTTGACGACTGCGCCAAGCTCAGCGCCAACGACTTCGTGGCCACGGCCAAAAACGGCGGTCTGGTGCCATCGGTCGCCCACGGCATGGCCATCGGCTCAGCCACATCCGGCGCGATTCAAGACGCCGTCAGCCAGTTCTGGAACGACGACAAGATGAGCAGCAAAGACGCTCAAGCCAAGATCGCTTCGGCAGCCAAGGTCAAGTAAGTCTTTGAGCAGGTCTGCCGCGTATCGCGGCGGCCTGTTGTCTTTTTAGCCACCGGGCTGCAGGTCACAAGCTTGCAGCCCGCGTCGCCTCTGATTGGATCACCCATGTCTGCATCATCTCCTCAGCAAGCCGCATGGCTGCCCAAGCTGGTCATTGCGCCCAGTTTTGTGGTGTCGCTGCTGTTCATTTATGGCCTGATGGCCTGGAACGGCTACCTGTCCATGTCCGCCTCGCGGATCTTGCCCAATTACGAATTTGTCGGCCTGCAGCACTACGCGGCCCTGATGGAAAGCGACCGCTTTCAAGTGGCCATGACCAACATGGCCGTGTTTGGTTTTTTGTTCATCGGCGGGGCCATGGCGCTGGGCGTGTTGCTGGCCATCTTGCTCGACCAAAAAGTGCGCGGCGAAGGCGTTTTGCGCACCATTTATTTGTACCCGATGGCGATCTCTTTCATCGTCACCGGTACCGCCTGGAAGTGGATTTTGAATCCCGGCCTCGGGTTGGAGCACCTGATGCGCAGCTGGGGTTTCACCAGTTTCAGTTTTGGCTGGCTGGTGCAGCAAGACATGGCCATTTACTGCGTGGTCATTGCCGGTGTGTGGCAAAGCGCGGGCTTTGTCATGGCGCTGTTTCTGGCCGCGCTGCGCGGCATTGACGACTCGATCATCAAAGCCGCCCAAGTGGACGGCGCGAGCTTGCCCACGATTTACTGGCGCATCATTTTGCCCAGCCTGGGGCCAGTGTTTTTCAGCACCTTGCTGGTGGTCTCGCACCTGGCCATCAAGAGTTTTGATTTGGTGATGGCGCTCACGGCGGGTGGCCCAGGTTATGCCACTGATTTGCCCGCCACCTTCATGTACGCCACCGCCTTCACACGTGGGCAGATCGGTGTGGGCGCGGCCAGTGCCACCGTGATGCTGGCCACCGTGGCGGCGATTGTGGTGCCTTATCTTTATTCTGAATTGCGGAGCAAACGATGAACCGCCTGAATTTTCATCGCCTGATCCTGTGGAGCATGCTGCTGTTGTTTGCGGCCTGGTTTTTGGTGCCGCTGTATGTGATGCTGATCACCTCCCTCAAAGACGCAGAGCAGCTGCGCTCAGGCAACCTGCTGAGCCTGCCCGCCGCCCCCACACTCGACGCGTGGTTCAAAGCCTGGGGCAGTGCCTGCACCGGGGTGCAGTGCGAGGGCTTGAAGCCCTTTTTCTGGAATTCGATGGTCATGGTCGTGCCTGCTGTGTTGCTGTCCACCCTGATCGGTTCGCTCAATGGCTATGTGCTCTCCAAGTGGAAATTTCGCGGCAGCGAGACCCTGTTTGCCTTCATGCTGTTTGGCGTGTTCATGCCCATGCAAGTGGTGCTGCTGCCCATGAGCCAGGTGCTGGGCTGGTTGGGCGTGGCCAGTTCAATCTGGGGCCTGATGCTGGTGCACGTCGTGGCGGGCATTCCGTCGACCACGCTGTTTTTCCGCAATTACTACATCGGCCTGCCGGATGAACTGATCAAAGCCGCGCAGCTGGATGGCGCAGGTTTCTGGATGATCTTCCGTCGCATCGTGCTGCCGTTGTCGCTGCCCATTTTGGTGGTCACACTCATCTGGCAGTTCACCAACATCTGGAACGACTTTTTGTATGGCGTGGTGTTCTCGGGCGCGGACAGCAAGCCGATCACCGTGGGCCTGAACAACCTGGCCAACACCTCGAGCGCCGTCAAGGAATACAACGTCGACATGGCTGCGGCTTTGATCGCGGCATTGCCCACCCTGTTTGTGTACGTGGTGGCGGGTAAATATTTTGTGCGCGGCCTGACGGCTGGCGCTGTCAAGGGTTAAAGGGAAAACATCATGGGCGCACTGGCCATTCGCAACATCCACAAGACCTATAACGAGACGGTCCACATTCTTAAAGGCATTGATCTGGAGATCGACGCCGGTGAATTTTTGATTTTGGTCGGCCCCTCGGGCTGCGGCAAATCCACGCTGTTATCGATGATCGCGGGCCTGGACCACCCCACCCGCGGCAGCATCCACATCGGTGAGCGCGAGGTGACCCATCTGCCCAGCAAGGACCGCGACATCGCCATGGTGTTCCAAAGCTACGCGCTCTACCCGAACATGACCGTGGCCCAAAACATTGCTTTTGGTCTGGAGATCCGCAAAGTGCCCAAGGATGAGCGCAAAGCGGCGGTGGACCGTGTGTCGGCCATGCTGCAAATCGGCCATCTGCTCGACCGCAAGCCCGGGCAACTGTCGGGCGGGCAGCGTCAACGTGTGGCCATGGGCCGCGCTTTGGCGCGAGACCCCAAGCTGTTTTTGTTTGACGAACCGCTGTCCAACTTGGATGCCAAGCTGCGTGTGGAAATGCGCGCCGAGATCAAGCTCTTGCACCAACGCACCCAAACCACCACGGTGTATGTGACGCACGACCAGGTCGAAGCCATGACGTTGGGTGACCGCATCGCCGTGATGAAAGACGGCCTGGTGCAACAGTTCGGCACGCCCAACGACATCTACAACCACCCGGCCAACCGCTTTGTGGCCGAGTTCATCGGCTCGCCCGCCATGAACATGGTGGACGCGCAGCGCGTCGGTCAAGCATTGACTGCCCACGGCGTGGAACTGGCCATCACCGACGCGCAACGCGCGGCGGTGCAAGCGCATGGCAGTGCCGAGCTGGTCTATGGCCTGCGCCCCGAGAGCATCGGCTTTGCCGCCACAGGCCTGCGCGGCAAGCTCAGCATGATCGAGCCCACCGGCCCCGAAACCTATGCCACGGTGGACACCGCCGCAGGCAAATTGACGGCCCGCGTGCCGGGCGTGTTGCAAGCGGCAGTGGGCGACGCAGTGCACTTGCAATGGGCTGCCGAGCAGTCGCATTTGTTTGACCGCGCCAGTGGCGTGCGGGTGGGGTGAAAAAAAGCCCCGTCAAACGCAAGTCTGACGGGGCTTTTTCTGGGGTCATGGATCCCGGATCAAGTCCGGGATGACCAAGTGGGAAGGTTCGGGATGACCAAGCGGGGAGGTTCGGGATGACGGGTTGTATCAGCTCAGCAAAGCATTCACCCGCTTCACATAAGCCGCAGGGTCCGCCGGCAAGCCGCCTTCGGCCAGCAGCGCTTGGTCAAACAGGATGTGGGCCAGGTCGTGGAAGTGGACCGAGCCGTCGAGCTTTTTGACCAAAGCGTGCTCGGGGTTCACTTCCAGCACAGGCTTGACTTCAGGAGCGCTTTGCCCTGCTTGCTTGAGCATGCGGGCCAGCTGCATGCTCATGCCGTCGTCGGTCACCACCAAGCAGGCGGGGCTGTCCACCAGGCGGCTGGTCACGCGCACGTCTTCGGCTTTGTCTTTCAAAGCTTCTTTGAGCTTGGCCAGCACGGGCTTGAAGGTTTCGGCCGCGTCTTCGGCGGCTTTCTTTTCTTCTTCGTCTTG
>ERZ1034363.74-NODE-74-length-68145-cov-7.595449_pt1 | contig 68145 bp, 57 predicted proteins | sample MGYA00520616_ERZ1034363 | MGnify/ENA primary metagenome ERZ1034363 (study PRJEB33736, sample SAMEA104284506) | Azolla filiculoides | biome: Urban; feature: Water surface; material: Ditch water | place: Netherlands | collected 2015-10-28 | depth 0-0.1 m ...
CGGCGGCACGCCACCTTCGGGCCAGATGTCACCCAGCAGGTTGAGCATGATGCTGGGGCTGTGCTGGCGGGGTTGCACCAGCGGCAAGCCCGCCAGCGTGCGCACCTGCAAATCAAACTGCGACACATCGCAGGCATCCATGCTGTAGTGGCCGCTGTTGTGCGGGCGCGGTGCCATTTCGTTCACCACCAGGCCGCTTAAGCCCTGTGCGTCGGAGCTGGATTCGTCGAGCACAAAAAACTCCACGCACAGCACGCCCACGTAGTCGAGCCCTTGTGCGATGGACTTGGCCGCCGCAATGGCGCGCGTTGCCAGCGCCTCCGGCACATTGCCGGCATAGACCTCGGTGACAGCCAGAATGCCGTCGCGGTGCAAGTTGCGCTGTACAGGCAGGTTCACGCAATCTCCGTTGGCAGCCCGCGCCACGATGACCGAGCACTCCAACTGCAACGGCAGCATTTTTTCCAGAACGCAGGGCTGCTGCTTCAAACCGTTCCAGGCATCCGCCAGTTCGGCTGGAGTCCGCACGCGCACCTGGCCTTTGCCGTCGTAACCCATGCGGGCGGTTTTCAGAATTCCCGGAAGGAGATTTGGCGGCACCGCCGCCAATTGCGCCTCGGTTTCAATCACTGCGTAAGGCGCGCAAGGCACGCCGCAGCGCACAAAGTGGGCCTTCTCGGCGGCGCGGTCCTGGGCAATGGCAACGGCAGAAGCAGCGGGCGCCACCGGGCGGGACTTGGCCAATTCGGCCAGGGCAGGGGCCGGCACATTTTCAAATTCGGTGGTGATGGCATGCGCCACATTCGCCAGTTGCGCCAGCCCTTCGGGGTCGGTGTAGGCGGTCTGGATGTGGTGGTGGCTAACCCGGCCTGCGGGGCTGACCGGGTCCGGATCGAGCACCGCGGTGAAGAAGCCCATGCGCTGCGCTGCATGCGCAAACATGCGGCCCAGTTGACCACCGCCCATGACGCCCAGCGTCATCTCCTTGGAACCGCCGAGCGTCATTTTCTGAGAGCCACCGCGTTGCGTCTGGCCGTCCGTGCTGGCGTTGGTCATCAGACGGGGCTTCCGGTCACGGGCAGCACCATATCGGTCGCGGCCTGGGTCTGGTCCCGACGGAAGGCTTCCAGTTCCAGACGCAAATCGCTGTTCTCGTTGGCCAGCAAAGAAATGGCAAACAGCGCCGCGTTGGCAGCACCGGCGTTGCCGATGGCAAAGGTGGCGACCGGAATGCCCTTGGGCATTTGCACAATGCTGTGCAGCGAGTCCACGCCCTGCAGGTGTTTGCTGGCCACCGGAACGCCCAGCACCGGCACGGTAGTTTTCGAGGCAATCATGCCCGGCAGGTGGGCGGCCCCCCCGGCACCCGCAATGATCGCCTTGAGGCCCCGACCGACGGCGGCCTCGGCATAGGCAAACATGGCATCGGGCATGCGGTGGGCGGATACCACCCTGGCTTCAAAGCCGATGCCAAACTGTTGGAGAATCTGCACTGCATGTTGCATGGTGTCCCAGTCGGAGCTGGAACCCATGACGACGCCTACTTGGATGTTTTTCATCCCTGAATTTTACGTTTACACCCAGAGCCCATCGCCATGATCAACGTCACCATTGAAAACTTTGAAGCAGAAGTTGTTGCCGCCTCCCACCAGATTCCCGTGTTGGTGGACTTCTGGGCCCCCTGGTGCGGCCCCTGCAAGGTCATCGGCCCGCTGCTGGAGCGGCTGGAAGACGACTACGCCGGCCGCTTCAAACTGGTAAAGATTGATTCCGACCAGGAACAGGAACTCAGCCAGGCCTTCGGCATCCGCAGCATCCCGACCTGCGTGCTGATGGTGGGCGGAAAGCCGGTGGACGGCTTTATGGGCGCCCTGCCGGAGGGCCAGATCAAGGGCTTTCTGGACAAGCACCTGCCCGCTGGCGATGACCTGCAAGCCCAGGACGACGCAGACGATGCGCAGGCCCTGCTGGCCGCTGGCGACCCCCAGGCCGCACTGCACAAGCTGCACGAAACGCTGAGCATTGACCCCGGCAACGACGACGCGCGCTATGACTACGTCAAGCTGCTGATCGAGGGCAACATGCTGGAGGACGCCGAAGCCGCTCTGGCCCCGGCGCTGGCGGCCATTCCGCGCCAGATCCGGTTTGAAGCGCTGGAGCAGTTTCTGCACGCCATCCAGTTTGTGGAGGGCGACGAGCGGGGCCAATGGGCGCCCGAGCAGTTTGACGCCCTGATTGCCGCCAACAAGCGGGACTTTGACGCCCGGCTGGCCAAGGCCCGCGTACTGCTGGTAAGCGGCCACTGGACCGCCGCCATGGACGAGTTGCTAGAAATCGTGATGCGCGACAAGGCCTGGAACAACGCCGTGCCGCGCAAAACCTTCGTGGCGATTCTGGAATTGATGACCCCGCCCAAACCCAAGCTTGACCCGACGTCCGCCGGCAAATCCGCCGGTGGCATCGAACTCACCGGCAAAGCCGTAACGGAAGCCGACCCGCAAGCGCAACTGGTGTCGACCTACCGGCGCAAGCTCAGCATGGCGCTGAACTAGCCAGGCCAAGAGACCACGCACCCGATAGGCACGTGGCAAACAATGCGCTCAAACTCTGACCACCCGGAACATCAAGAATTGCTAAATTCGTAGCATTTGGGTGTTTACCCTCTCCCCCGCGAAACCACTCGCTGGCATGATTTTGACCAGAAATAGCACGACCGTGCTATTTTTCAAAAACCAATGGAGACGGCGAATGAAATTGACGAAATCAACCTGGGCGGTCGCTGGCGCAGCCCTAGTACTTATAGCTTGCGGCGGAGGTGGCGACGGCGACCAAGCGTCTAGGGTTACTTTTAGTTCAATGGTTACCTTCGGTGACAGTTTGAGCGATCTAGGCACCTACAAAGTTGGGACAGTTGCAGCCCTAGGCGGCGGAAAGTACACAATCAATTCTTCCACGGACAAGAATTGGACAGAACTCCTTGCTGCGCAACTAAAGGTTCCAGCGCTCTGCCCTGCTCAAAAGGGCCTTGATGGTTCCGCCGGACAAGGTTTTAGTGTTCCGGTTGTTTCCTATTCAGGCTGCACTAGCTATGCGCAAGGCGGAGCTCGGGTTACTAACCCGGTTGGCCCCGGCAATAAGCTCTTGGGTGGTGGCAATGCCGTCTTGGGTCAGTTAACAGTGCCCGTTGTAACTCAAGTAGCCAACCATTTGACGACTACTGGTGGCGCTTTTTCTGGCAAAGAACTAGTCACTGTAATGGCTGGAGGCAACGACGGGATCATTGCTGCGGAAACCTACGTAGGCACGATGCAGGCTATAACCATCGGTTCTGGTGCTCCAGCCGCCGCCGCCGCCTCGCCCTCACTGATTGCTGCCGCGAATACCAGTATGACAACTGCGGGCACTGAGCTCGCAGACTTGATCAAGACGCAGTTGGTGGCAAAAGGCGCTAAATATGTTTTGGTTGTCAATTTGCCAAATCTGGGGGTTACCCCATATGCAACTGCTGAAGAAACAAAAATTGCTGGAAGTCGAGCGATCATCGCGAACTTTTCAGCAGCGTTCAATACTGCTCTACAGGCGGGTTTAGCGAACACACCCAATGTTCGAATAGTCGACGCCTACTCAATCATCACCGATCAAGTTGCTAACCCTGTTCAATACTCGCTGACTAACGTTTCCAGCCCCGCATGCAACTTGACATCCCCAAGTCCCAACCCGCTTGGAAGCTCATTGGTTTGCAATGCCAGCAATACCAATACGGGAGATGTGTCGCACTATCTATTTGCAGATTCAGTTCATGGCACCCCGTATGCGTATCAACTGCTTGCTCAATTGGTAGCTAAAGATATGGCTGTTGTCGGCTGGCTGTAATACTCATACAAAGGAGACTAGTCCATGAAAAAGTATACAAATTTGTTGGCAATTGCAGTAGTCGCATTGCTTTCGCAAAACACGTTTGCGCAAAGTGCAGGCACTTGGATGGCGCGAATCGGATCAACTACCCTGACCCCTGAAGTTAGTGGCGGCATATTAAGTGCACCTAGTTTGCCAAATTCCAAGACTGATGTAGGAGCAGCAACCCAACTTTCGGGGGGCATTACTTACATGTACACGGATCATATTTCCGTGGACTTACCGCTGGCGTTGCCGTTTACGCATCAAATCTATGGTGCTGGAGCATTGCAGGGTGTTGGAAAAGTAGCTCAGGTAGATGCATTGCCAGCCTCGATTTTCGTACAGTATCGTTTTGGGGAAGCCAACTCAACCTATAGGCCCTATATAGGTATAGGTGCAACTTATGCATACTTTTTTAACGCAAAAGGCAATGCATCACTGACTGCCACTACTAACCCCGGAGGACCACCTACAACACTTACCATTGACTCCCAGTTCATCGCCACACCCCAGATAGGGCTGACTGCAGCTTTAAGCGACAAAATGTTTGTCGATATTGTTTACACAAAAAGTGTACTGAAAACAACAACGAAGCTTTCGACAGGTCAAACCGCTGATGTGAATTTGGACCCTTCCTCCATAAGTTTGACATTAGGCTTCAAGTTCTAAGCCAATCTTATTGGCTGGTCAAAAAACGCAGACCGACAACCTGCGTTTTTTGATTTCGAAAGACCGTACGCAATTAGTATTGCGCTGCAATAGTCATTTCGGATCTGACTTAATTGTCAAGATTGAAATATTCCCCAAGTGACTAGGAAGTCAACCGCGTCAACGCTTCCTGGTACTTCGCTGCCGTTTTGGCAATCACCTCATTGGGCACGCGCGGGGCCGGGGGGGTCTTGCTCCAGGGCTTGCCATCCACCTGCGCCTGCTCCAGCCAGTCGCGCACAAACTGTTTGTCGTAGCTGGGCGGGTTGGTGCCTTCCTGGTAGCTTTCCTGCGGCCAGAAGCGGGAGGAGTCGGGGGTGAGCACCTCGTCCATCAGGGTCAGCGTGCCTTCCTTGTCCAGGCCGAATTCGAACTTGGTGTCGGCAATGATGATGCCTTTGGTCAGCGCAATTTCCGCCGCCGCCTTGTAGATACGGATACTGATGTCGCGAATTTGGGTGGCCAGTTCCAGGCCGATCATTTCCACGGTTTTCTCAAACGTGATGTTTTCGTCGTGGTCGCCCACGGCGGCCTTGGCGGCGGGGGTGTAGATGGGTTCGGGCAGGCGCGAGGCGTTCTTCAGGCCAGCGGGCAGCTTGACGCCGCAGACCGCGCTGTTTTCCTGGTATTCCTTCCAGCCGCTGCCGGCCAGATAGCCACGCACCACGGCCTCGACCGGCAGGGGTTTGAGGCGCTTGACCAGCATGGAGCGGCCCGTCACTTGCGGCACTTCGGATGGCAACACCACGCTTTCGGGCGCGTCGCCGGTCAGGTGGTTGGGGCAGATGTTGGCACCGTTGGGGCCGAGTTTGTCAAACCAGAACAGTGCCATTTGCGTGAGCAGCGCGCCCTTGCCGGGAATCGGCTCGCCCATGATGACGTCAAACGCAGACAGACGGTCGCTGGCCACCATCAGGATGCGGTCGTCGCCCACTGCGTAGTTGTCGCGCACCTTGCCACGGGCCAGCAAGGGGAGGGAAAGAGCGGAGGTGTGTACAACAGCGTTCATGGCATCCAGAAATTAAAAAGGCCCGCCGAAACCCGGAGGGCCACGGCAAGCCTTTGATTATCGCAAAGCGTCGGGTTTAGGTTTCACCGCCGGGCCGCCCCAAGGTGAAACGCGCCCCAGCGGGGGGCAGCGCAGCACACGCAGTGGCAAGCGTGGGGGCTAATCACTGGACGACTTGCGCCAGCTCACCCTTTGCGTAACGCGCAGCCACGATCGACAGGCTGTCGCCCTTGATGCCGGCGGCCTGACCTTCGCAACCGAATTCGAGGTAGCGCTGCTTGCAGATTTGCATGGCGGCTTCGCGGGCGGGCTTGAGCCATTCGCGGGCGTCGAACTTTTCGGGGTTTTCGGCCAGGAACTTGCGCACCGCGCCGGTCATGGCCAGACGGATGTCGGTGTCGATGTTGATCTTGCGCACGCCGTGCTTGATGGCTTCCTGAATTTCTTCAACCGGCACACCAAAGGTTTGCTTCATCTGGCCGCCGTACTGGTTGATGATGGCCAGCAGGTCTTGCGGCACCGACGACGAACCATGCATCACCAGATGGGTGTTGGGGATGCGGGCATGGATTTCCTTGACGCGGCTGATGGCCAGAATGTCGCCGGTGGGCTTGCGGCTGAACTTGTAGGCACCGTGGCTGGTGCCGATGGCGATCGCCAGGGCGTCGAGCTGGGTGGCCTTGACGAAGGTGGCGGCTTCCTCGGGGTCGGTCAGCATCTGGCTGTGATCGAGCTTGCCGACGGCGCCAACGCCGTCTTCTTCACCGGCATCACCGGTTTCGAGGTTGCCGAGGCAACCCAGTTCACCTTCGACCGTGACGCCCACTTTGTGCGCCATGTCCACCACTTTCTTGGTGGTCTCCACGTTGTATTCAAAGCTGGACGGAGTCTTGCCGTCTTCCATCAGGGAGCCGTCCATCATCACCGAGCCGAAGCCCAGATCAATGGCACCGGCGCAAATCTTGGGGCTCGTGCCGTGATCCTGGTGCATCACCAGCGGAATGTGGGGGTAGGCTTCGCAGGCGGCCTGGATCAGGTGCTTGATGAAGCTCTCGCCCGCGTACTTGCGGGCGCCAGCGCTGGCTTGCAGGATGACGGGTGCGCCGACCGAATCGGCAGCGGCCATGACGGCCTGAACCTGCTCCAGATTGTTAACGTTGAAAGCCGGAATGCCGTAGCCCTTGACCGCTGCATGGTCCAGCAGTTCGCGCATGGAAACGAGTGCCATTGTTGAAACCCCAGGAAGTTAGGAAACTGGAACGGTCACCGGTGGTAACCGTCTGGTAACTAGTACCGTGCGGCGATTCTACCGCCGCACCCTGTTCGCAGGGGGTGCTTTGCAGCAGCCCCTGCCCCAGATCAACAATCTGGCAAACGCCTCAATCGACGATTAGCCGACGCGACAGATTTTCAGCATATTGGTGCCGCCAGGAGCACCCATGGGCTCGCCGCAGGTAATGGCATAGACGTCGCCGCTTTGCACAATGCCACGCGCCTTGAGGTGATTTTCGGCCTGCTGCAGGGCGGTGTCGCGGTCGCCGCTGCTGTCCATAAAAATGGGGCGCACATTGCGGTACAGCGCCATCTTGCGCTGCGTGGGCACCTTGGAGGTCAGCGCGTAAATCGGCACGCGGATCAGGTGGCGGCTCATCCACAGCGCGGTGGAGCCACTGTCGGTCATGGCCACAATCGCCTTGGCACCGAGGTGGTGGGCGGTAAACAGCGCGCCCATGGCAATCGACTGGTCAATGCGGCTGAACTTCTTGCCAGAAAAATCGGCTTCGAGTTCAAAGTTTTCATGGCGCTCGGCAGCGTGGCAGATGTTGGCCATCTCGACCACGGTTTCCAGCGGGTACTTTCCGGCGGCGGTTTCGGCCGACAGCATCACGGCGTCGGTGCCGTCCAACACGGCATTGGCCACGTCGCTCACCTCGGCGCGGGTGGGCACCGGGTTGGTGATCATGGACTCCATCATCTGGGTGGCGGTGATGACCACGCGGTCGTGCTCACGCGCCAGCTTGATCATGCGTTTTTGCAGGCCGGGCACCAGCGCATTGCCCACTTCCACGGCCAGGTCGCCGCGGGCGACCATGATGCCGTCGCTGGCCAGCAGGATTTCTTCCAGACGCGGAATCGCCTCGGCGCGCTCAATCTTGGCAATCAGGCCGGGCTTGTGGCCGAATTCGTGCGCGGCCACATTGCACAACTGGCGCGCCATTTCCATGTCGGTGGCGTTCTTGGGGAAGCTCACGGCCACGTAGTCGGCCTGGAAACTCATCGCGGTGCGGATGTCTTCCATGTCCTTGCCGGTCAGTGCTGGTGCCGTCAGGCCACCGCCCTGCTTGTTGATGCCCTTGTTGTTGGACAGTTCTCCGCCCAGCTTGACGGTGGTGTGCACCTGCTCGCCGCGCACCGCATCCACCGTGATGACGATCAGGCCGTCGTTCAGCAACAGCACGTCGCCGGCCTTCACTTCGCGCGGCAGTTCCTTGTAATCCAGGCCTACGGCATCGATGTCGCCCAGTTCGGTGCGGGCGGCATCCAGAATGAACTTCTGGCCGGGCTCCAGGAAAATCTTGCCTTCGGCAAACTTGCCCACGCGGATCTTGGGGCCCTGCAGGTCGGCCATGATGGCGACCTCACGACCGGCACGCTGGGCCGCTTCGCGCACCAGACGGGCGCGGTCAATATGGTCTTGCGCCTTGCCGTGGCTGAAGTTCAGCCGCACTACATTGACGCCCGCACGGATCATCTGTTCCAGCATGACCGGATCGCTGGAAGCCGGGCCCAGGGTGGCAACAATTTTGGTAGCACGACGTGGCATCTTGAGGTCTCCTCTAATTAGTGGGGCCGATTCTCACACGGAGCCGGGTTTCCGGGGTTACATGCCTGCGTCAAGTTGCCTATGCCGTGCGACAATATTTGAACTCCAATAAACGCTGCATGTCCTTGACCGCCCCCTCGTCCCCCCACGCCGACCTTACTCCGTCGGGCGACGATGCGGCCTTGCAGATCCTGGATGCGGCGGGCGCCATGGCACTGCTCGATGACAGCGTGGAGCTATATCTGGACATTGCAACTGCATTTCAGCAGGAGATTTCCGACTTTCCGGCCCGTGTCGCGGCGCTGATGCAAACCAATCTGGCCGATGCCACGCGCGCCCTGCACACCATTAAGGGCCTGTCCCTGACCGTGGGCGCCAACCGGCTCTCCGCTGTCTGTCGACAGGGCGAACTGACCCTCAAGGAGGTGCAAAAACTGGCCCAGCCGCTAGACGCCACCGGGCAGCGCCACATTGTGGAAAGCCTGGAACCGGCGATCGCGCAAACACTGGAAGCGCTGCAGCAGACGCTGACCGATCTGGCTGCGCCGTCCGTGCTGGCAGCGGCACCGCCAACTGCCTCCCCGGCCCAGTTGCAGACCCTGATTTCGGATTTGCAAACGCTGCGCAAACTGCTGGTCCAATCTGACTTGCAGGCACTGGACGTGTTCGTTGCCATGCTCTCCCGGCACACGGGTCTAGACGAGACATTGCAGGGCTTAGACCAGGCACTCAAGGCTTTTGATTTTGGAAAAGCTGTGGTCCAATGTGACGAACTGATTCGCCGCTTTGGCACCACCCACTGAACATGATCGACCTCGAGACCCCGGTAGCGGAACTACTGGACAGCACACATGGCAAGCCCAAGCTGCTGGTCGTGGACGATCAGCCGATCAATATTCAGGTGATGTACCGTTGCTTTGCCGGCGATTACCAGGTGTTCATGGCGACCAACGGCGAGCAGGCTTTGTCCCTTTGCGCCAGCAATCCCCCCGATTTGATTCTGCTGGACGTGGTCATGCCCGGCCTTGACGGGTTTGAGGTTTGCAAGCGCCTGAAGGCAAACGACACCACCGCCCATATCCCCGTCATTTTTGTCACAGCGCACACCGATCCAGCCCAGGAAACCCATGGCCTGAACCTCGGTGCTGTGGACTTTATTGCCAAGCCGGTCAACCCGGACGTGGTGCGGGCACGGGTCAAAACCCACCTGACACTCAAGTTTCAGTCCGATTTGCTGCGCCAACTGGTGTTTTTGGATGGTCTGACCAGCGTTTTTAACCGGCGCTATTTCGACCAGCAGATTGCCACCGAGTGGTCGCGGGCCAGCCGCAGCAATGAACCCCTGTCGCTCATTTTGCTGGATGTGGACTTTTTCAAGCTCTACAACGACCGCTATGGCCATCAGGCCGGTGACGATGCCCTGCGTCTGGTTGCCAGCACCCTCAAGAATTCGCTACGGCGCCCGGCGGACTTGGTTGCGCGCTTTGGTGGCGAAGAGTTTGCCTGCATCTTGCCCGAGACTTCGCACGACGATGCGATGGTGATTGCCTACGACTTGGAGCGCAAAATCCGCGAGTTGGGCATTCCGCACCAAAGCTCTACGGTGGACAGCATGATCACCATCAGCGTCGGTTTGGCCACACGGGTCGCCAGTTCGGGCAACGATGTCAACGAACTGATCGGTCTGGCCGACAACCTGCTTTACAAAGCCAAACATACCGGCCGTGGCCGCGTGTGCAGCGGCGTGCTCGGCGCAACAACCTGATCGGTTCAGGCGCGGGAGTCGAACTGCAGAATCGCCTTGGCGATCTGCTCCAGCGGCAGGATATCGTCCACCGCCTGTAGTTTGATCGCCTCTTTCGGCATACCAAACACCACGCAGGTTTCCTCGTTTTGCGCAATCGTGCGGGCGCCCCCGTCGTGCATCACCTTCATGCCACGGGCACCGTCATCGCCCATGCCGGTCATGATGATGCCCAACGCATCGCGCCCGGCTACTTCGGCGGCCGACTTGAACAGCACATCCACCGACGGTTTGTGGCGATTCACCGGCGGGCCGTCCACCACGTGCACGTAATACTGCCCGGCCGTCTTGCGTAACTGCATGTGCAGGCCACCCGGAGCGATCAGCGCCACGCCCCGCTCCAGACGGTCACCATCCTTGGCTTCACGCACCTGCATTGCGCACAGCCCGTTGAGGCGCTGCGCATACATGGCGGTAAATTTTTCGGGCATGTGCTGGGTGATGGCGATGCCGGGCGCATCGCCGGGCAGACTGGTCAGCACCAGTTCCAGGGCTTGCGTGCCACCGGTCGAACTACCGATGACGACCGGCTTGTTCATGGCAAAGGCGTGCACCGAGGCCAATACCGGTGCGCGCGCCGCGGGCGCTTTGGCAGCGTGCGGATCGGGCGCGCTGTGGCGCGCACGCGGGCGGGAACGCGCAGCCGTCTTGAGCGCCAGAATCATTTCGCGACGCGAGTCATCCAGGTATTGCTTGAGACCCAGCTTGGGCTTGGCCATGACCGAGACGGCGCCGGCCGACAGGGCCTCTAGCGCCACTTTGCTGCCTTCGGTAGACAGCGTCGAGCAAATCACCGTAGGGATCGGGTTGGTGGACATGATCTGGCGAAGGAAGGTGAGGCCATCCATGCCCGGCATTTCAATGTCCAGCAGCAGCACGTCGGGAGACGTGCGGCGAATGGCATCCATCGCCAGCAGCGGATTGGGCGCACTGCCCACCAATTCCACCTCGGCATTGCCCGCAAGGATATGTGCCAGTGCCTGTCGCACGATGGCTGAGTCATCCACTACAAAAACCTTAACAGCCATTTTTCGTCCTATTCCGGAAGTACGGTTTCAACTGCGGGGTGCTGTTGCCCCACGGTCCAATTTACTTTGCGGTAGCCGGTACCGCCCACATCCTGGTGCAGCACCGGTACGCCATGGGCGTCCAGGTAGTGCAGCACCCATTCCACATTGTTCGCACCCACATGCTTTTCGCGAAACAGTTGGGGAAACATATTGCCGCCGCCGTACACATAGGCCTGGCACATGCGTGGGTTAACGGCCTTGGCGCGCAGGCGGGTAAACATCTCGTGCATGGCCACCACCCCGTAGGCCGTGTTGTGCCGGTTGGCGGCATTGGGCACCCCTACGTGCACGATGTGGCACATGGTGCCCACGGTGCGACGCGGGTCGGTCAGGATCACGCACACACACGACCCCAACAGGGTCTTGAACTGCTCGCCCGCCAGCCCGATGGTCACATCGCCCGGCATCAGCTCCACGGTCGCCACACTCGGCGCTGCGGCTTGTCTTAGCAAGGTTGCCATGCTCAGCCGACCTTACGGAATGCGCCGGGAATGACCGTTTGCAGTGGCGTCTTGCAGGGTACGCGGCCCTCGGCGGTACCAAGGAAGAAAAGCCCGCCGGGCTTGAGCAACTCCAACACGCGGTCCACCACATCCACCTTGGTAGGTGGGTCAAAGTAAATCAGCACGTTGCGCAGAAAAATCACATCGAACGGCCCCAGGCCGCCAAACGGCTTGCACAGGTTGAGCTGGCCAAACTGAACGCGGCTGCGGATTTTGTCCTGCATCATCACCTGACCAGCAGATTCGCCCTCGCCGCGCAGGCAATAGCGGCGCAGGCGGTCGGGTGTCACCGCACGCAACCGGTCTTCCGGAAAAACTGCCTCTTTGGCGCTCAGCAATACGCGGTGGCTGATATCCGTGGCCACAATCGACCAGTTCGGTCCAATCCGCCCGGACACCTGCAAATCGCTCAAGAGCATGGCGGTACTGTAGGCCTCGTCCCCGAACGAACTGGCAGCGCTCCACACCTTGAGCGCTGCTTTGTCCGGAAAGTTGGGCAGTTCCTGCTGCAGCAAGTCGTAGTGCTTGGGCTCACGAAAGAAGTAGGTCTCGTTGGTAGTCAACAAGTCCACCGCCATCTGGAACTCGGCCGCTTCGGACTCGTCCTCCAGAATGCCGACGTACTCAGCGAAACCACTCAAGCCCAGCTTTTGAATGCGCGGCGCCAGCCGCGAATGGATCAGCGACTTCTTGGAATCGTTGTACGACAGGCCAACCGCCGCGTACATCAAATCCGCTATGCGTTTGAACTCCGAATCACTGAAAGCAAGATTAGCCAAATGGGTTTTCTCAATAAGGTCTGAAATTTCCGCCGCCGCCCCGCACCGCAGCCGGGGTTAGGGCGGCCGTCAGACGGGGGGCACTGGCCCGTCGCTCAACTGCTGGAGCCTGCTTAATCCGCTTTGCGGACACAGCGTCGTTGTCACCCGTCTTGAAGAAGGCAATGCTTTGCTGCAACAACTCGGCTTGCCCGGACAGTTCTTCGCTGGTGGCTGCCAATTCCTCCGACGCGGATGCGTTTTGCTGCGTGGCCTTGCTCAACTGGCCCATGGCTCCGCCAATTTGTACCACCGACTCACTCTGCTCGCTGCTGGCCGCGGCAATTTCCTGAACCAGCTCGCTGGTCTTTTGGATACTGGGAACAATTTCGTCGAGCAGTTTGCCCGCATGCTCTGCCGTGGCCACACTGCTGGTCGCCAGTTCACCAATTTCCTTGGCGGCCTGCTGGCTGCGCTCGGCCAGTTTGCGCACTTCAGCGGCCACTACGGCAAAGCCCTTGCCGTGCTCGCCAGCACGCGCCGCTTCAATGGCGGCGTTGAGTGCCAGCAGATTGGTCTGGTAGGCAATATCGTCCACGATGCCAATCTTGGAGGCAATCTGCTTCATGGCACCCACCGTCTGGCTCACGGCTTGGCCCCCTTCGGTGGCTTCCCGACTGGCCTTGGTGGCCATGCCATCGGTGACTTTGGCGTTGTCGCTGTTTTGTGCAATCGATGCGGCCATGGTGTCCATCGAAGCGCTGGTTTGTTCCACGCTGGCCGCTTGTTCGCTGGCCGCCTGCGACAAGGACTGTGCGGTTGCGCTGACCTGGCCGGCAGCACCGGTCAAGGCGCTGGAGGTCGAGCGAACCTCCTCAATGACATTGGCCAGATTGGTAGCCGTCGTGTTGGCACTGTTCTTGACCTGCCCAAACAGTCCATCGTAATCCCGGGTAATGCGGTGCGTCAGGTCACCCTCTGCCAACGCTGCCAACGCACGTGCCGTATCGCTCATGACCCCTTCGCTGGTGTCCAGCAACTGGTTCATGGCGGCTGAGAGGTTGGCGAAGAATCCGGATTTGCCGTCGAGGCTCACCCGGCCCGACAAGTCGCCATGCGCAGCGGCAGAAACAATGGAAGAAACTTCCTGCTCCGACGCAATTTCGTCGGTCCGGTCGAGCCACTGGGTGATGCGCCCAATCGGCTGCCCTGCCTCGTTTTGCACCGGGCGCGCCAACAGCCGCAGCTTTCGCCCCTGAATCTCCATATCCACGGTTTCACCAGAGCGTACCGCCTGGTCAAAGCGTGCGGAATCCTCCGGGTTCTTGAACAAGGTGCTCAATTTGTTGCCATAGAACGCCTGGGTATCAAAACCTGGGCCTCCAAACAGCTTCAACAACTCTTTGGCCGGCGGCGTTGCATGCACCAACAGCGCATCGGCATTGGAAATGGTGACACACACCGGCAGGCTATCGAGTGAAAGGCGAATGCGCAAATTGAACGTAGACGCCTCGCCTGCGTCTTTGAGGGACTTTTGCACCTTGTCGATGGCTTCGTTGATACGCGCCTTGTCGCCGGGCAGGCGCGGCATCACCGTATCCAGCCGGCCTTCGGAGTAATCGCTCACCGTGCTGACCACGCGCAGCGTGTCATCAATGTGCGAGCGAACCAGCTTATTGATGGACTCGCCCATGGTGCGGTAGGCGCCATCGAGTGCGTCCACCGGCATTTCATAGTCGAGCATGCCGTTGGCATGTTGGCGTGCCATCTCGTTCTGGGCTGCTTCAAATTGCTGCAAAGTGCCCTGCATCTTGGCCAATGGTGCCAACAACTGCCCGATTTCACTTTCATCCGCCTCAATGCGGGTATCCAGTCGTCCGACCGCAACCAACTGCGCAACACCCAGTGCTTTGCCCAAGGGGGTGGTGATGCTGGTGGTCACCCACAAGGCAATCACCACCGAAGCGATGACAGCGACCAGCACAATGATCATGGCCGTCTTCACAATCTGGTCGGCAATGCCTTCGGCATCCTTCACCTCATGGTTCATCTTCTCGACCTGCGACTTGACGAAGGGCTCCAGGAGCTTTTGCAGATCTTCGCTGGCCGCATCAAAGCTGCCCATCAACTTGTTACCCGCCTCCGGCCCGCTGGCCACATAGGCTTTGGCCATTTCCTGCCCGACCTCAAAGTACTTGGTGGCGCCCTGGCGAATGGCCTGAATGCGCTGCACCGATTCTTTCTCACCGGTCTGGCCAAAGTGCTTTTCAAACTCGTTCAGCGAGGCGCTTAATGCGTCAAAATTTTCTTTGGCTTTCTGGAAGCCATCGTCCAGGCCATCTTTGCCACGCGTGGCCGACACGTCTGACAAGAACTGCTGAATCTGCACCACATTCTTGTCCACGCGGGCGGCCAACATGGCGTACTTGACGCCGTCCTCCGAGATCGTGGTGATGCCGCCTTTGACTTCGGTAAGCTGGTTGCTCAGCCACCAGGTGAACCCGATGATTAGCAGGATGGGGAGCGCAAAGCCAAACAGAATGCGGGTACGAATGGTGAGGTTCATCGTGCTCTGTCCCTTGTCTCGTTTCTTGTGGTTGACGATGAAAGTTACGCAGCGTAGCGCTGCTGGCTAGGCCTGTTCCGCCAGCGCTGCCATTTCGTTGATGTCCAGCGCACGCTCGGGCGCCAGAATGACAATGAATTCGCCGCCGACTTTGCCCATGCCGTGAATGAAGTCGCGGCGAATCGTGGTGCCGAACTGAGGTGCTTGCTCAATGTGCGCCAGCGCTATCTCAATCACCTCGCTCACCGCATCGACCAGCAAACCCAGCGCCACTTTTTCATCGTCCAGCGTGGCATCAAAAATAATGATGCAAGTCTTCTTGCCCACGGTGGCAACCGAGCGGCCAAAGCGTGATTGCAGATCAATCACGGGCACCACTGAACCGCGCAAGTTGATGACTCCACGCACAAATTCAGGCATCAGCGGCACCTTGGTCATGCTGCCGTACTGAATGATTTCGCGCACGCTACGAATATCCATGGCGAAGACTTCCTCGCCCAGGAAGAACGTCAGGTACTGCAGGGCAGGCCCGTGGTCGACCTTGGTTTCCGGATGGTTTGCGTTGTCGTCAAACATAGTCGCTGGTTTTCTCAGTAGGGTCTGAAATTGGTGGAACCGCCACCGCGCACCGGCGCGGGCGTCAGGGGCCCGCTCAGGCGCGGCGCGGCGCTCTTGGCGCGACGGTCACCCGCATCATGCCTACTTGGCACTTTGGCAGCACCGGCACCGGTATCAAAGAAAGAGACCGACTGTTGCAACTGTTCTGCCTGACCCGACAACTCTTCGCTGGTGGCCGCGAGTTCTTCGGAAGCCGAGGCATTTTGCTGGGTGGCCTTGCTGAGTTGCCCCATGGCACCGCCGATTTGCACCACCGATTCGCTTTGCTCGGCGCTGGCGGCAGCAATTTCCTGCACCAGTTCGCTGGTCTTCTGGATGCTGGGAACAATGGCTTCGAGCAAATTACCCGCGCGCTCGGCGGTGGACACGCTGTTGCCGGCCAGATCGCCAATTTCCCGGGCGGCTTGCTGGCTGCGTTCAGCCAGTTTGCGTACCTCGGCAGCCACCACCGCAAAGCCCTTGCCGTGCTCGCCGGCACGGGCGGCTTCAATGGCGGCATTCAGCGCCAGCAGATTGGTCTGGTAAGCAATGTCATCGACGATGCCGATCTTGGCGGCGATCTGCTTCATGGCAACCACCGTCTGGCTCACCGCACCGCCGCCGTCGACCGCTTCCTTGCTGGTCTTGGTGGCCATGCCATCGGTGACGCGGGCGTTGTCACTGTTTTGCGCAATCGACGCCGACATCACATCAATGGAGGCCGTGGTTTCTTCCACGCTCGCCGCCTGCTCGCTGGCCGCTTGCGACAGCGACTGGGCGGTGGCGCTCACCTGATTGGCGGCGCCCGTCAAGGCGTCGGCCGCACCGCGCACCTCGTCAATGATTTCGGCCAGCTTCTGGAAGCTCACGTTGGCGTCCTCCTTGACCTGGTTAAAGGCGCCTTGCATGTTGCGGGTGATGCGCTGCTGCAACTGCCCTTCGGCCAGCCCGGAGAACATGCGGGCCATGTCTTCCACCACAGCGGACAGGCGCTCGCTGGTATCGTTGGCATCGCGCTTGAGGTCGCCAAAGGCACCGACGTAGTTGCGGGAGATACGCTGCGACAGATCCCCCTCAGACAAACCACTCAGCACACGCCCCAGGTCGGCGATGATGACCGAGGTGGTCTCCAGCAGCCCGTTCACGCCGGAACACAGCGACTCCACCGGCCCGTTGAGCCCTTCCATGGCAATGCGCTTGCCCAGGTCGCCCGCCTGCGCTGCAGAAGTGACCCGGTTGGCCTGCTCAACGGCCACCTGCAACATATGGGTGGCCGTGACATCGGCCGTGACATCGGTGGCAATTTTGACGATCTTGACGACCCGGCCCATTTCATCGGTCACCGGCGCGTACACCGCCTGCAGGTGCACTTCCTTGCCGGACTTGGTCACACGCCGGAAAGTGTCGCGCTGCGGCTTGCCCTGGTTCAGGTCAGCCCAGAACTGCTGGTAGGAAGGCGCGTTGTAAATATCGGGGGCGCAGAACGTTCGGTGGTGTTTGCCCTTGATTTCTTGCAGCGTGTAACCCATGGTCTGCTGGAAATTGGCGTTGGCAGTGAGCACATGCCCGCCCAGATCGAATTCGATGTAGGCAAACGACGCATCAATCGCATTCAGCACACCGCGTGCGTTTTGCCGCTCGGTCTCGGCGGCAGTAATGTCGTAGCGCACGCCAAGATATTTCATGGGCTTGCCGTTCTCACCCAAAATCGGCGCAATCACCGCATCCACGTAATACGGCGTGCCGTCCTTGGCGCGGTTCTTCACGATGCCCCGGAAGATCTGGCCCCGCCCGATGGTGGCCCACATGTCCTTGAACACTTCCTTGGGCATGTCCGGGTGGCGCGTGGTGTTGTGACCATGGCCGATCAGTTCATTGCGCGGGTACTTGGAAACCTCAAGAAACTTGTCATTCACGCTGAGAATGTCACCCTTCTTGTCGGCTTCCGACACGATGCTGGTGATATTCATGATGTCGGTGCGCACCTTGAGCTCCGCTTCCAACTCCGCAATGCGCTGCTCCAGTGCACCCCCGCCAAATAGGCGGCCGAAAAAAGAAGATTGTTGCGCTGCCATTTTTTGTTTCCTCGGTTTACTTGAGAACCTTGTAATTCCAACTACGAAGCCGCCACCGGTGCATCCGCTCCAGTAATCAGTTCGCCCAACGACCCGACATCCAGAATCAGTGCAACCTCGCCGTTGCCCAAAATACTGGAACCCGAAATGCCGCGCAGGGTCTTGAACAGTCGGCCCAGCGGTTTGATCACGGTCTGGTTCTGGCCCAGCAGCACTTCGACCTCGATGCCGTATTTGCCGCGCGGCGAGTTCACCACCACCACGCTGACGCGATTGGGCAAGTCGGACTCCACGGTGTAGAGGGTGCGCAGGCGAACCACCGGTAGCACCGCGCCACGCAGCTCCACGCAGTGGCGACCACGCTCATCGACGCGCACGTTGTCGCCGCCAGACTCAATCACCTCGACCACCGACTCCAGCGGCAGCACAAACTTGGACTTGCCCACGCCGACCATAAAGCCATCGATGATGGCCAGGGTCAATGGCAAGCGAATATCCACCTGCAGGCCCTTGCCCGGATTGCTGTTCAGGCGCAGGGTGCCACGCAGGGCCTCAATATTGCGGCGCACCACGTCCATGCCGACCCCGCGACCCGACAGGTTGGTGACCTGTTCGGCGGTGGAAAAGCCGGGTTCAAAAATCAGCATATTGATGTCGTCGTCCGGCGGCACAATGCCGTGCTCCACCAGCCCCCGGTTCCAGGCGCGTTGCAGCACGCGTTCCCGGTTGATGCCCCGGCCGTCGTCTTCAATCCGGATCAGAATGGCACCGGTTTCGTGCCGTGCACTCAGCACCAGTTTGCCGGCCGGAGGCTTTCCGGACGCCACACGCTCTTGCGGTGGCTCCAAACCATGGTCCAGCGAATTGCGCACCAGGTGCATCAGGGGGTCGGCGATTTTTTCGACCATCGACTTGTCGAGTTCCGCATCGCCACCAAAAATCTCGAAGTTGACTTCCTTGCCCAGGCTGGAAGCGGTATCGCGCACCACACGGCGGAAGCGGCTGAAGGTCTCGCCCACCGGCACCATGCGCAAGCCCAGCGTGCCGTTGCGAATTTCTTCGATCAGGCTGTTCATGTGCAGGTTGGCCTCGATCAGCGCCTCATGGTGCGTCTCGCGTGCCAGCAGCGTGGCGCCGGCGCCGGCAATCACCAATTCGCCCAACAGGTTGATCACGGCGTCCAGACGGTCCGCCTGAACCCGGATATAGCGCTCTTCGCTGGGAGCCGCTTCGCGGATCTTTTGCTGCTTGCCCAGCGCGGCCGCCACCACTTCGGGTGCCACGCCGGCCTGCGCCTCCAGCAGGTCACCGATCTTGGCTTTGGCCACGGCCGGCATGCCGGGGGTGGCCTTCTGGGTGCTGAGCACCTGTTCCAGCTTGTCCTGTGTCACCGCACCGACCGACACCAGCATCTGGCCGAGTCGCGGCGTCTCTGGCAAGTCCTCAATCGCGCGCGCCATCTTCTGATCAGGGGTCTCGGGTGCCACCACGTCCAGTTCGCAATCGTCAATCACGAAGCTGAAGGCCCCTTCAATATCTTCGCGGCTGGCCGAGGTCTGCAGTTGCATGACAAAGCTGAGAAAGCAGCTTTCGGGGTCCACGTTGAGCAGGGGCGGTACGCTGTCAATACCGCATTGCACCGACACCACCTCGCCCATGCCACCCAGATAACGGGCGATCGACAGGGGGTCCATGCCATTGCGGAAAGTATCCACACCAAAACGGGCAGAAATGCTCCAGACACCGGATGTCGGTTCCTGCGATTGCGTTGCGGCAGCAGGCGCCGCAGCGGTCGGGGCTGCGGCGGCGCCCCCTTCGGTCAGCGCGCGCAACTGCACGACCAGGTCGGCGCGCAGCTCTTTTTGCTCTTCGGTGTCGGCATCGGCATCTGCGGCCGTGTCGACCAGGAATTTGATCTGGTCATTGCACTGCAGCAGCAAGGTACTGATGGCGGGGGTCAGCGACACATCGCCATCGCGCATTTTGTCGAGCAGGGTCTCCACATGGTGGGTAAATTCAACCACCCGGTTCAAGCCAAAGATGCCGGCCGACCCTTTCACGGTGTGCGCACAACGGAACAGCGAGTCCAGCAGTTCCCGGTTATCCGGCTGTTCCTCAAGCTCCAGCAGCAGGGTCTCAATGGCTTCGATTTGCTCAGCCGCCTCGCTGATAAAGGCCGGCATCGCCTGCGCGATGAAATCCAGGTCGTCTTGCATGCTCATGCGGTATCTCCCTACGCAGACTTTTGGTCGCGGCTATCGAGCCACTGGGTGAGGCCAATGGCCCGGCAGGCATCGATGAAAACCTGACTGGGCTCCACCACGCGCCATGCATGCTCACTGTTGGACAAGGCTGCCAACAACTGCAGACCCGAGCCATCAAGTTCGGCAACCTCACGGGCCGACACCTCCAGATAGTCCCGGCCCTTGGCGGACTGCTCGGTCACCCAGGCCAGCAAGGCGTCGCGGGTTTCCAATGCACTGTAAATATTCAGCTCGGCAGGCAATTCAAACCGTTCACCCATGAGAGTCCCCCTCTGCATTACTACCCCCACGAGCCTGCACAGGCGGGCCGCGGAGCTTTATCGGCGCACTATGCGCAAAGCTTGGAAACCGCGTTCACCAACTGAGTCGGCGCGAAGGGCTTGACCATCCAGGCCTTGGCGCCGGCGGCCTTGCCCTGCTCCTTCTTTTCTTCCTGGCTCTCGGTGGTGAGCATCAGGATGGGCAGGAATTTGTAGGCCGGCAGAGCTTTGGCTGCTTTCACGAATTCAATGCCGTTCATCACCGGCATATTGACGTCGCATACCGCCATATTGATCTGACGGCCGTCGAGCAGCGCCAGCGCTGCTTTTCCATCGCCGGCTTCAATGACGTTGTAACCGGCACCGGTCAACGCCATCTTCACCACCTGACGCAGGCTCGCAGAATCGTCAATTACCAAAATCGTCTTTGCCATATCAACCTCTTAGAAAAATGTAGCCTCATCGCTCGCAGCATCATCCTGCCCCGCACCCGTGTCGCCCGCATGCACTTGGCGCTGCTCCGACATGGCGTACTGGGACTCCAACCGACTTAACCAACCCTCAAGATCCGGTGTATCCGCACCCTGTCCGTTCATCGCTTCCTGCAGGCGCGCGATATCGGTCTCCAACAGGGCAATCATCTGGCTAATGCGATCCTGATACTGGAAGCCAATGTACATGCGCTCCACATGGGCGGCAACCGCATCGGTGTCCTCGGAAACCGGCAGCGTGACCTGCTCCAGGGAAGCAACCGCTGTGCGCACCAGATTCAGCGTCGCGTCGATGGCGGCGGCACCCTCTGGCCCGAGCTGGGCGTTTTGCAAAAGGGGGGCCAGGGATTCTTCGCAAGCCGCGACCAAGCCGTGAAACTGCCCGTCTTGATGACCGAGCAGTTCGTCGATTTTTTGGGATTGTTGTTGGGCCCGCCCGAGGTGGGGGCCGATGCCGGCAAAGGCCTGCATCATTTCAGAGACCGCACCCTCCGACTGGCTACGGGAGGACGCGAGATGCCGCGCCCAAACCGGGAGAACCCCAGCGCAAAGCGCGATTTTTGTCTGCGTTGCGTCGGCCACGCCGGCCAGGTCAGTATGTTTTGGCATCCCAATAATTGGAGTATTTGGTCGCATGGTAGCGCCAAATAGCCAATTCAAAGTGAACTGCTAACAGATTTGTAGGGTATGGATGTTCTTTTCAAAAAATCATTGATCTTTGTCGACTTCTCACGGACCGTTCCCCGCCGATAGCGGGGAACGGTAGCGAAATTACTGCGCCGCCCGGCGGGTCAGAATCTCGAAGGCGGGCAGGGTTTTGCCCTCCAGCACTTCCAGGAAAGCGCCGCCGCCAGTCGAGATGTAACCCACCTGCTTTTCAATGCCGTACTTGGCAATGGCGGCCAACGTGTCACCGCCGCCTGCAATGGAAAACGCGCTGGATTCGGCAATCGCACGGGCAATCGTTTTGGTGCCGCCCTCAAACGCCGCAAACTCGAACACGCCGACCGGGCCGTTCCAGACAATGGTGCCAGCGGACTTGAGCTGGTTCGCCAGCACCTGCGCGGTTTGCGGGCCGATGTCCAGAATCAGGTCGTCGTCTTCCACCTCGGTCGCCAGTTTGGTGGTGGCGGGCGCATCGGCGGCAAAGGTCTTGGCGGTCACCACATCGGTGGGAATCGGCACGGCGGCGCCACGGGCGCGCATGGCTTCAATCACGGCCGTGGCTTCGGCCAGCAGATCGGGTTCGGCCAGGCTCTTGCCGATCTTCAGGCCGGCTGCCAGCATGAAGGTGTTGGCAATACCGCCACCCACAATCAGTTGGTCCACATTGGCGGCCAGGCTCTTCAGGATGGTCAGCTTGGTGGACACCTTGGAGCCGGCGACGATCGCTACCAGGGGGCGCTTGGGGGCCAGCAGCGCCTTGGAGATGGCGTCCATTTCGGCTGCCAGCAGCGGGCCAGCGCAGGCAATCGGCGCGAACTGGGCAATGCCGTAGGTGCTGGCTTCGGCGCGGTGGGCGGTGCCAAAGGCGTCGTGCACAAAGATGTCACACAAGGCGGCCATCTTCTTGGACAGTTCTTCGTTGTTCTTTTTCTCGCCCTTGTTGACGCGGCAGTTTTCCAGCAGCACCAGCGAGCCAGGCGCCACGGTCACACCGTCCACCCAGTTCGCCACCACCGGAACTTCGCGACCCAGCAACTCACCCATGCGGCGGGCCACCGGGGCCAGCGAGTCTTCGGGCTTGAATTCGCCTTCGGTGGGGCGACCCAGATGGGAAGTAACCATCACTGCTGCGCCGGCCTTGAGTGCCATTTCGATGCAGGGCACGCTGGCGCGAATACGGGTGTCTTCGGTGATATTGCCGGCGTCGTCTTGCGGCACGTTCAGGTCGGCGCGGATAAACACGCGTTTGCCGGCCACTTGGCCCTGGGCGCACAGATCAGAAAAGCGGATCACATTCATGGAATTCACCTCGGTTGGTAGTCAAAAAAGAGTTGCCGAATTGTAGAAGCCAGCACCCCGCTAACGGGCTGATGCGGATCAAGGCGGGTTCGTAACCGGCCTTCCGTCTTCTATTTAGTTACCAACCCAGGCCAATGTGCAGCGGCAGGTACACCGCCATGCCGGCCACAATGGTGCCCAGCACGGCCTGCCCGCTACCCCGGCGCCCAAAGTAATAGGCCAGCCCACCCGCCACGCCGAAAAGGCGGGCGTCCTCCAGCGTGTGGATCAGGTGGCCCTGGCTCATGACGATTTCCGGCGCAATCACCGCCGCAAGCGCAGCAATCGGCGCGTACTGCAGGCCCCGCTCGGCCCAATGCGGCAATTCCCACTTCTTGCTGGAAATGAAGAAAAAGCTGCGCGACACCACCGACACGCCAACCAATGCGGCAATGGTGAGCAGGTGCACACCGTTCAGTTCGGTCAAGGAAAATGCCATCTCAGCGCCCCGCCTTGCCCGCGAGCGCGCCAGCCCATGGCGAGCGCTCCAGCATCAGTGCCAGTGCCACCGCGGCAGCAATCGCCACCAGGATATTCAGCTTGAGCGGCAGGGCAAAGGCCGCCACACCGGCCATAGCCGCCACCCCGCCCGATATCCAGCGCATGGGCGTGGACGCGAGCGAGCAGGTCATGCCCACCAGCGCCAGAATCCCGGCAAAACCCAGGCCCCAACTGGCCGGGATGAAGTTGGCCAGCACCACGCCCAGCACGCAATGGAAGGTCCAACTGAACCAGTTGATGCTGCCATTGCCCAGCAGGTAGGCGACCTGACCGAAACGCCCGGCCGCATCGGTTTGCGGCTCCGGGTGCCGCTTGATAAACAGCACATAGGTCAAGTCGCCGGTGAGGTAGCCGCACAGCAGGCGCTTGGAGAGCGGCAGGTGCATCAGGTAATTGCGCATATGGGCGCTGAACACCACAAAGCGCAGGTTGACGCAAAAGGCGGTGGCCAGAATCACCCAGATCGGGGCGCCACCCAACATCAGCGGAATCGCCGCCAGTTGGGCGCTGCCGGCAAACACGGTGAGCGCCATCAAGAAGGCTTCGAAGGTGCCCATACCCGACTTGACCATGGCCACGCCGGTCATCAGGCCCCAGGCGGCAATGCCGGGCGCGACCTGGGCCATTTCACGAAACCCGAGGCGAAATTCAGGGTGCCGGACGAGGGCGCGCAAACCCTGCATCAGGTCAACGCTTGGGTGGCGGCGGGTGCCACCTCAAACCGCGCACCGGCTTGCACGGCAAATCCGCGCAGAAAAGCCTCGACCGGCAGGCGCTTGGCACCCGCGCGCTGCAGTTCGTGCAACACGACCACGCCTTCACCGGCCGCAACCGCAATGCCACTCGCGTCTGCCGACAACACCGTACCCGGCAGCGCCGCATTGGCCCCGGACTCCGACCCGGCCGTCTGCAGGCTGGTCGACCAGACCTTCAACGTCTCGCCCTGCAAGACCGCGCTGGCACCGGGAAACGGGTTGAAGGCACGCACGCGCCGGCAAATGGTTTGTGCGTCGGTGTTCCAGTCGATGGCCGCTTCGTGCTTTTCTATTTTGTGGGCGTAGGTCACGCCTTCGGCGGGTTGCGGAGTGGCGTGCAGGCTGCCATTGGCTGCGGCGTGCAATGCCTGCACCACCAAGTCGGCGCCAAGCTCAGCCACTTTGTCGTGCAGGGTGGCGGTGGTGTCGTCCGGGCCGATTGGAATCGCGGATTTGACCAGCATGTCGCCGGTATCCAGCCCCAGGTCCATTTGCATGATGGTGACGCCGGTGTCCACGTCGCCGGCCTCAATCGCTCGGTGAATCGGGGCCGCACCCCGCCAACGCGGCAACAACGAACCATGAATATTCAGGCAACCCAGGCGCTTGCGGCCATCGGTGCCGGCTGCCTCCATCACATCAAACACCCACTGCGGCAGGATCAGCCCGTAGGCCGCGACCACCATGACATCGGCATCGGTCGCCTCAATGGCGGTGCGAGCGGCTGCGGCATCGGCAGCAAAGCGACCATCCAGACGCAAGCCCTGCGGCTGTGCCACCGGCATACCATGGGCCTGCGCGTACTGCTTGACACTGGACGCCTGCAGTTTCATGCCACGACCGGCCGGGCGGTCGGGCTGGGTCAGCACCAGCACCACCTGCATACCGGCGGCATGGATGCGCTCCAACGCCGTGCGGGCAAATTCCGGCGTACCGGCAAATATGACTTTGAGAGGGGCGCTCGGGGCCGTGCTCAACGCGCATCCTCGCGTTGCTGCTTTAGCATCTTGGTCTTGATGCGGTTGCGCTTGAGCATCGACAGGTATTCCACGAAGACCTTGCCCATCAGGTGGTCCATCTCGTGCTGAACACAAATGGCCAGCAGTTCGGTCGCCTCAATGGTGCGGCTCTGGCCTTTTTCGTCCAGTGCCTTCACATGCACTGCCTCATGGCGCATGACGCCATCGTAAATGCCGGGAACCGAGAGGCAGCCTTCCTCATTGAGCTTGGTGGCCTCGCTTTTCCAGACCAGTTCGGGGTTAATCAGCACCACCGGCTGATCACGCTCCTCCGAGATGTCAATCACCACAACGCGCTCATGCACATCCACCTGTGTAGCAGCCAGGCCAATGCCCTTGGCGTCGTACATGGTTTCCAGCATGTCGGAGACCAATTGTTGAATGCGGGCATCCACAGAAGCCACGGGCTTTGCGACCTTCAGCAGTCTGGGGTCGGGATAACAAAGAATCGGAAGTAAGGCCATGATTTATAAAGAGAGATGTGGGTATTTTCGCCACTTTTGCCGCCAGCGTTTGGACGGCAAAGCCAAAAACGTTGCCCAATCAAGGGCTTGAGCGCAAAATCGTGCGTAAACTATCAAGTTACACCCCCCCGGGACGGCTTCACAATATGACGACACACCTGATGGCGAAAACCCAAGTGGCACTGGCCGCCTTTGCTGTATTGACCAGCGCGCTGGTTTGTGTGCCTGCATCGGCGCAGAACCTGCCGGTGACTGACGCACAAAAGGCCACGGCCAATCAGGTCGCCCAAAAAGGTGTTGCCCTGACCGATCTCGCACCCGATGCCCCTGACCGCTATACCGTGAAAAGCGGTGACACGCTGTGGGATATCTCCAAACTGTTTCTGAAAAGCCCTTGGCGCTGGCCCGAGCTGTGGGGCATGAATCTGGAGCAAATCCAGAACCCCCACCGCATTTACCCGGGCCAGGTTTTGGTACTCGAACGCAGCAACGGGCGCGCCACACTGCGTTTGGACGATGGTTCGGCCCTGGCCGGTCAGGCTGGCGCTGATGTCCGCACGGTCAAGCTTTCGCCGCGCAACCGCATAGAAGCGCTGCCGGACAGCGCGCTGCCCACCCTCAAATCCAGTGTCATCGAGCCCTTCCTGGCCGAACCGATCATTGTGGACGCTGCCGAGTTTGCCGCCGCACCGCGCATTGTGTCTGCGCAAGAGGGGCGCGTGTTGCTGACCCGCGGTGACCGCGCCTACGCACGCGGCCAAAGCGGTAGCCCGCTGCTGGACGACCAGCCCAAAGAAAAGCTGTACCGCGTTTTCCGCGCGGCCACGCCGCTGAAAGACCCCGAAACCGGTTTGGTGCTGGGCTATGAAGCGGTTTACGCCGGACGGGCCAAACTGATGGGCAGCGAAACCACTTCGGACGAGACCGACGCCGATGGCAAGACCGTGACTTCCATCGTTCCGGCCCGCATCGACATCATCAGCGCCAAGGAAGAAATCCGCGTCGGTGACCGCCTGCTGCCTGAACCGCCTCGCGAAATTCGCACCTTTACCCCGCACGCGCCCAAAGAGCCCTTGAGCGGGCGCATTGTCTCGGTCTATGGCAGCGCGGTTGAAAATGCCGCCCAGAACCAGGTGGTCGTCATCAACAAGGGCAAGCTGGACGGCGTGGATACCGGCACGGTGCTGGCCATCCTGAAGAACGGTGCCCGGGTCATTGACAAACAGGACCCCACCCGCCCCCTGTTGAAACTGCCCGATGAGCGCAACGGCCTGATGATGGTTTTTCGCACTTTCGACCGGCTTTCCTATGCATTAATTCTGGATATTACGGACGGCGTGCGTGTAGGTGACCGACTAGCTTCGCCGAAGTAGTTTTTTTCTCTAAGTCGGGCACAATGTGCCCATGAACCACCCCGAACTCTCCGCCTGGCTCAGGCTGCTGCTGACGCCGGGCGTGGGTCAGGTCAGCGCACACCAACTGCTGCGCGCCTTTGGCTCTCCTGAATCCATTTTTGACCACCCCCATGCCGATCTGACCACGGTGGTCAGCCCCGCGCAGGCCCAAGCACTGTCGAGGGAGCCGGACGAACTCGCAGCGCTGCTGGACACCACCTGGGATTGGATTTGTGAATCACCCGAGACGCGGCAGGTTCTTGCCATTGGCGATCCGCTGTACCCGCAAAGCCTGCTCAACACCGAGGGCCCGCCCCTGCTGCTGTACGCCTGCGGCATGCCCGAAGTCTGGCAAGACGATCTGCTGAACGCCACCAGCTCGCACTGTCTGGCCATGGTGGGCAGCCGCAACCCGACGCCCCAAGGCGCTGCCAATGCGCGGCAGTTTGCCTGCGCATTGGCGGAAGCCGGGGTTACGGTGGTTTCAGGCATGGCGCTGGGCGTTGATGGCGCCGCACACGAAGGTGCCTTGGAAGGTGCCGCGCCCGGACGCCTGGCGACCATTGCGGTCGTGGGTACCGGGCTGGACCGCGTGTACCCGAAACAGCACCGGGATCTGGCCCATCGCATCACCCAGCGCGGTGTGATCCTGAGTGAGTTTGCTTTGGGCACCGGTCCCCACGCAGCGCACTTTCCGCAGCGTAACCGCATCATTTCCGGTCTGTCCCGGGGCGTGCTGGTGGTGGAAGCGGCGCTGCAGTCGGGCTCCCTGATTACCGCACGCTTGGCGGCCGACCAGGGTCGCGAGGTCTACGCCATACCCGGCTCGATCCACTCCACCCAGTCCCGCGGATGCCATGCCCTGATTAAGCAAGGTGCCAAACTGGTGGAAAGTGCTGCCGATGTCCTGGAAGAAATGGAATGGGAGTCAGTGGGCACAATGCCCGTTGAGTCCGAGGAGCCGCCTGACTCGCCCTTGCTGCAGGCCCTGGGCTTCGATGCCGTGGGTCTGGACGCATTGCAGGCCCGCACCGGCATTCCCACGCCCGAACTACTAGCCCAGTTGATGACGCTGGAGTTACTCGGATCGGTGGCCCGGCTGCCAGGCGGGCTGTTCCAGCGGGTGGCTCAGGCCTGAATTTGCCGCTTGCTTTGCCTTGAAAGCAAGAAAAAGGGGGGAAGTTCGGCACCGCGCTTGGGGGCAATTTTTACGCGATATAGTCCCCCCATGTTTGAAGTCCTAGCGTTTGTTTACGAGAACTACGACCCCGGCGAATCCTGCCCAGAGCCCGCACATTTGCAACGCAAACTCACTGCGGTAGGCTTTGAGTCAGATGAGATTGGTGAGGCGCTTTGCTGGCTTAAGGAACTGGACGGAGCGGCCCAGGCATCCCCTGTGGTGCCCTGGTTGATCCAGCCCCAACCGGGCAGCGTGCGTGTTTTTCCACGCCACGAACAGGCGCATCTCGGCACAGAGGCCATGGGCTTTTTGAGCTTCATGGAATCCTCCGGAAAGATGCCCGCCGAAATCCGCGAGGTGGTGATCGACCGCGCCATGGCGGCACCGGGTGGCCCGGTTTCGCTGGACGACCTCAAGCTGATGGTTTTGATGGTGTACTGGCGCTTTGGCCAGGAACCGGATGCGCTGGTGCTCGACGAACTGTGCGACAACGCCAGTGGGCGGGTGGCGCATTAAATAGAACCCCCACGTTCGCCCACTGCGTGTGGCTCTCTGCCCCCGAGGGGGCTAATCCGCCTTGGGGCGGCCCGGCGGCGGATTGCCTTTCGGCCTCGCCTGTCACTGCTGGCGGAGTGCAGCCCAACCGTGATTAGGTGAGCAGGCGTTCGGGGTTGGCTTCGATTTTCGCCAGCGCGTCGCGGGTGGCGCGCACGGTCAGGGCTTCTTCTTCTTGCGGCAGCAGCAATCCGGCTTGCAGATAGGCCGCCAGGCGTCCGGCCTGAATCAGGTAGCTCTTGCCCGCCGACGAGGCAAACAGGTGCAACTGCTTGCGCTCGCTGCGCCAGGCAAATTGAACCTGGGTGATCTGGCTGTTGTGGTCCAGCGTAAACCAGGCACCCACTTGCAGTTCCGCCGCCCAAGCCATCATCGCGGCGGTCGGCTTGGAGCCGCCACCGGACACTACCTCAATGGAGGCGGCCTCGATGCCGAGCATCATCTCCAGGCTCTCGGCATCCAGCGGCAAATCGCCCATGATGTCGTCGCTAACAAAGTCTTCCAGGTTGTTCAGACGCTGCGCCATCGCATCGATTTTGTCTTGCGGGATTGCCTGCGTCTTGGACAGAAAGGCGTCGGCCAGTGTGTCGCTGATTTTCTTGATGTTGCGTTCCTGGTCACTGGGTGCCATGGCCAACAAGGTCATCCCGGCACGCAAGCGCAGCAACAGATTGGGCAACTCCTGAATCACGCGGGTGCGGTCGGCCCGTGTCGGCTTGGCGCTGGCCGCCCAGACCAGTTCGGTCGCGCATTTCTTGAGGGACTGCGTGTCGTCGTGCTTGGCGCCTTTGCGCAGCGCAGACACCGCCAGCACCTCGGCCCAGACCTTGAAGAGGAAGTCACGGACTTCATCGCGCACCGGCATGTCTTTGAGCATGTCGCGCATTTCAATCGTGTACTGGATCGCCAGCGTTTCCTTTTGTTCGACTTGCTGGGCCACGCTCACCACTTTTTGGGTGTCGCCCTTTTCGGTCAGGAACTTGGAAAGGAATTTCTGGAACTCCTCATAGACGATCTGGTACACCTTCTTGCCGGTTTCGGGGTACTGCTCGATCACCTGCACCACACGACGCACCTCGGATTCCATGGCCGCACTTTGCACACTGGCGCTGTCAAAGCCCATGACACAGGAACCCATGCGGTCTATCAGCAACCGCGCCGGATGGTCGGTGGTGCTGAGAAAGTCGGCATCTTCGAGGGCGACCCGAAGAACCGGCATTTGCAGGCGGGCAAACCAGACCCGCACGCCAGGCGGAATACGCTCTTCGGCCAGAATCGCCTGAAACATCAGGGCGACGATTTCAATCGTGGCCTTCTCGCCCTTGGTCTCGGCCTTTTGCTTGAGTTCTGCGGTTCTCTCGCGAAGAACCACCGCCACCCGCTCGACACCGGCTGGACTGTAGTCTTCGTAGAGCGTGCCGCCAGCCGCGTATTGCGCTGCGACCGTCTGCGGTGCAATGGCTCTGGCCAGCGCCGAATTCGGGCGATGCTGCACCGTGGCCGCGAATTCCGAGCCGGCGTGGCTCACAAACATGCGCTTGAGTTGCCCCAAAACGCCCTGCGCCCTCACCCTGGCGCGCGCCAACGGGGTGCCCATGGTCAGCATGCGCGTTTCTTCGGCGGTGGCATGGCCCATGGCACCGTTTGCACCGGTCTGGGTCGACTGATTTCCGTAGGCGGTCGATCCCGACGTGCCCATTCCGGTCTCGGCAGGTTGCTGATCGCGGTTACGCCAACCCAGGCGACCGGCAAAAAAGCCGCCCGAACGGCTCGCAGGCCCTACCGGCGCACTTTGGCTGGGGTGCTCGTAGCCCGAACGCATGACCGAATCCTGCGCTTGCGTTGGCCGCGGAATGGGTCGAGCAACGCCCCCTGTGGAGCGCGCCGCCTTGACCCGGTCTTTCAGCTCAATGACCGGCAGCACGCCTCGGCCTACCAGGTTGGTGTTGGCTGCCTTGTAGGCGTCCTTCATGGTCTGCACCAGGATGCGCTGGACGACTTCGCTGACAAAATTCCAGCTTTCGGGCGTCATACCGGACTGCGACCAGAACTCAACCAGCGGTTTGACCAGCACTTCGGGCCGCAACAGGTCCCGTTTGGGCAGATCTTCCGTGCCTTCCAGATGCCGGACGCGTACCCGCAAGTCGTCAAACTCACCAATCACGTGGTCACTGACCTGCTGGGCCATGCGCGAGGCCACGATCTTGTTTTCGACCTCTTCGGTCCCCACCAGTTCCATGCCTTCGCCGAACTTGGTTTCCGGGGCATCCAGCCGCGGACGAAGGCTTTCGCGCCAGGCTTCCAGGGTGCGGTCGACCCAGGGCTGACGGGCCGTCTTGTAGGCCACCCAGGCCTCACGACGGGGTTGCACCTCCTGGGGTGGGCAGCGCTCGTCCATCATCTCGGTCAAGCGCATTTCCACGGCAGCGCCAATTTCGCCCATCACCCGACTGAGGTCGGCGAGATAGGCCTCGCGCAAGAGTTTGCCGAGTTGCAGGCGGGCAGCGGTACCGGAAAGCGAAGACATATTTGCCTACATATTAAACCGTAGCCCCAGCGTTCGGGTCGTTCGGGTCTTCTTCTTTCTTGGTCGTACCTTTGATCAAGTCTTCGCGCTTGATGCCCAGCCACATGGCTATGGCCGCTGCCACAAAAACCGAGGAATAAATGCCAAACAAAATGCCAATCGTCAGGGCCAGCGCAAAGTAATGCAGCGTGGCGCCGCCGAACAGCAGCATGGACAGCACCATGAGCTGCGTGCAGCCGTGGGTGATGATGGTGCGGCTGATGGTGGAGGTGATGGCGTTGTCAATGATTTCCACCGTGTTCATCTTGCGATAACGGCGGAAGTTCTCACGGATCCGGTCAAAAATAACCACCGATTCATTTACCGAGTAGCCCAGCACGGCCAGCACGGCCGCCAGCACTGGCAGCGAGAATTCCCACTGGAAAAAGGCAAAAAACCCCAGGATGATGACCACGTCGTGCAAGTTGGCGATGATGGCCGCCACGGCAAACTTCCACTCAAAGCGGATCGCCAAGTACAGCATGATGCCGGCCACCACGCAGGCCAGTGCCTTCAGCCCATCGGCAGCCAGTTCATCGCCAACCTGCGGGCCGACAAATTCGGTGCGGCGCAGCGTGGCGCTGGGGTCCTTGGCCTTGAGCGCGGTCAGCACGGTTTCACTTTGCTGGGCCGAGTTGCTTCCCTTTTGCACCGGCATGCGGATCAGCACATCCTGGGCGGTGCCGAAGTTCTGCACCTGCACGTCGTTGATGCCCAGGCCGTCCACGGTCGAACGAATGGCGTTCAGGTCGGCCGGCTGCGAATAGCTGACTTCCATCAACGTGCCACCGGTGAATTCCACCGACAAATGCAGGCCACGCGAGAACAAGAAGAACACGGCGGCCAGAAAGGTCAGCGCGGAGACGGCGTTAAACACCAGCGCATTCCGCATGAACGGAATGTCGCGGCGGATTTTGAAAAATTCCATGGTTCTGCTTCCCTGTTAGCTCTTGGCGACTTCGCCACCCGCATCGGCCTTCCAGACGGTGCCAATGGAAACGCTTTTGAGCTTTTTCTGGCGACCATACCAGACGTTGACCACGCCCCGGGAGAAAAACACGCCCGAGAACATGCTGGTCAAAATGCCCAGACAATGCACCACCGCAAAGCCGCGCACCGGGCCGGAGCCGAAGGCCAACAAAGCCAGACCGGCAATCAGGGTGGTGACGTTGGAGTCGATGATGGTCGCCCAGGCGCGGTCGTAACCGGCATGAATGGCACCTTGCGGCGATGCCCCATTGCGCAACTCTTCGCGCACGCGCTCGTTGATCAGCACGTTGGAGTCAATCGCCATACCCAGCACCAGCGCCATGGCGGCCATGCCCGGCAGGGTCAGGGTGGCTTGCAACATGGACAGCACCGCCACCAGCAGCAACAGGTTGACCGCCAGCGCCAGGCTGGAAATCATTCCGAACAGCATGTAGTAAGCGCACATGAACACGGCCACGGCCACAAAGCCCCAGGTCACGCTGTTGAAACCTTTGGCAATGTTTTCCGCACCGAGGCTCGGGCCGATGGTGCGTTCTTCAATGATTTCCATGGGCGCGGCCAGGGAGCCGGCGCGCAACAACAAGGCCGTGTCAGCGGCTTCCGAGGTCGTCATGCGACCGGAAATCTGCACCCGTCCACCGCCAATTTCGGAGCGGATCACCGGAGCGGTCACGACTTCGCCTTTGCCCTTTTCAAACAGCAGGATAGCCATGCGTTTGCCAATGCTTTCACGCGTCACGTCGCGGAAAATGCGGGCACCCTTGGCGTCCAGCGTCAGGTGCACCGCGGCTTCCTGGGTCTGGTTGTCAAAGCCGGGCTGGGCGTCGGTCAGGTTGTCGCCGGTCAGGATCACCTGCTTCTTGACAATCACCGGCGCGCCGTTGCGCTCCAGGTAGCGCTCGGTACCAAACGGCACCGGGCCGGTACCGGCCTCGGCGGCGCGGGCTTCAGCGCCCTCTTCCACCATGCGGATTTCCAGCGTGGCGGTGCGGCCCAGAATGTCTTTGGCCTTGGCCGTGTCCTGCACGCCGGGCAGTTGCACGACGATGCGGTCCAGCCCCTGCTGCTGAATCACCGGCTCGGCCACACCGAGCTCGTTAATCCGGTTGTGCAAGGTGGTGATGTTCTGCTTGAGCGCCTGCTCCTGAATCTTGCGACCGGCCACCGGGTTGATGCTGGCCACCAGCTTGAACTCAGTGCCATCGGGTGCCTCGGTGCTGGTCAGCTCGGCAAACTGGTCCTGAATGACGATCTTGGCGGCATCCATGGTTTGGGTGTCGCGGAACTTGACCTCAATCGTCTGGCCGCTGCGGCTAATGCCGCTGTGGCGCACATTCTTCTCGCGCAGCGTGGTGCGGATGTCACCAGCCAGCGACTCGGCGCGCTTGGTCAGCGCTGCCTGCATATCCACCTGCAGCATGAAGTGCACGCCACCGCGCAAGTCCAGCCCCAAATACATGGGCGATGCATGCAGACTGCTCAGCCAGGCGGGCGAGCGCGAAAGCAGATTCAGAGCGACCACATAGGCCGGGTCGGTGGCATCGGGGTTCAGCGCCTTCTGGATCGCGTCCTTGGCCTTTAACTGGATGTCCGTGCTGGCAAAACGGGCCTTGATCGACGCGCCGTCCAGCGCCACGGCATCGGCGGTAATGCCGGCCGCTTTAAGTGCGTCTTCCACACGTCCCAGTGCGGCGGAGTCCAGTTGCATGCCAGTCTTGGCCACCGACACTTGCACCGCCGGTGCCTCACCAAACAGATTGGGCAAGGCATACAGCCCACCCACCAACAGCGCGACCAGAATGATCGCGTACTTCCATACCGGGTAACGGTTCATGATCGCGCCAGAGTTGGGTTAGAAATTACTTGATCGTGCCCTTGGGCAGCACTTGCACCACCGCATTGCGCTGGATCTGCACCTCAATGCCATTGGCCACTTCCAGGCTCAGGGCGTTGTCGGACAGCTTGGTGATCTTGCCCAGCATGCCGCCCACGGTGACGATTTCATCGCCCTTGGCCAGCGCGTCGATCATGGCCTTGATTTCCTTTTGCTTGCGCATCTGGGGACGGATCATGACGAAATACAGGACCACAAACATCAGCACCAAGGGCAGCATGCTCATCAAGGAGGACTGCATGTCTCCACCAGCGGCGGCGGGAGCAGTTTGGGCAAAGGCAGAAGAAATGAACACAGGCAAACTCCACAAAAGGGGATAAAACAATTCGGGCGTCCCCCGGGGCACGGCACGACTCGGCCTGCCTCTGGGGCTCACGGACAACCCGACATTGTAAGTGGCTCAAGTGAGCGGCCCGTGACCCCGGCATGACCCCAGATTTTGCGGGTGCATTCTGGCCGGGCGACCGCCAGGAACCTAACGTTGTGCGTGAAAGGCCTCCAGCAACAGCGTCCATTGCTGGCGCGCTGCTGCCAGATGCCGCGCCTTCACATGGCCGAAACCGCGGATTTGCTCCGGCACCCGGGCAAAGGCGGCAGCGGCATCGCGGTTGGCGGCTGTGAGCTTAGGCAAAACGGACTCCAGGGCGCTGCGGTATTCACCAATCAGCGCCCGCTCGGTGCGGCGTTCTTCGCTGTAGCCAAAGATATCCAGCGCGCTGCCGCGCAGGAACTTGGCTCTAGCCAGCAGCTTGAAGACCGTGCCCATCCAAGCGCCATAGCGTGCCTTTTGCAACTCGCCCCGTTCGTTGGTTTGTGCAAACAGCGGCGGCGCCAGGTGGTAGCGGAGCTGGAAGTCGCCCTCAAACTGCGCCTGAACCTTGGCCGCAAAGGCCGCATCGCTGTGCAGGCGGGCTACTTCGTACTCGTCCTTGTAGGCCATCAGCTTGAACAGGTAGCGCGCAACCGCTTCGGTCAGCGGCAGGGCATCCCCCGCATTGAGAGCGGCCTCGGCGCTGCGCACCCGCTCCACAAAAGCGCGGTACTGCTCGGCGTACGCGACATTCTGGTACTGCGTCAGGTAGTCCACCCGGTAAGCCAGCATGGCCTCCAGCGACTCTTTACCCGGCTTGCGGCGGGGTGTGAAAGCAATGGTCTGCGCCGGTAGCAATAGGCGCTGCACAGCGGCCGGGTCGGCGGCGGCGCGGCACCCCCAGTCAAACGCGCTTCGGTTGTTGTCCACCGCCACGCCATTGAGCTCAATCGCCCGCATCAGCGAGGCCCGCTCCAGCGGAATCCAGCCCTTTTGCCAGGCGAAGCCCAGCATCATGGGGTTGGCGTAAATGCTGTCGCCCAGAATATGCAGCGCCAGTGCATCGGCGTTGAAGGTGCCCAGTCCGTCCTCGCCCACCACGCCAGCGATATCGGCCACGCACTGCTCGCCCGGGTTGACCCAATTGGCGTTTTTCACAAAGCCGGCGGTCGGGGTGCTGTGGCTGTTGAGCGCCACATGGGTACGCCCGGGGCGCATGCGCACCAGCGTCTCTTTGCCTGCCACCACAATCGGGTCGCAGCCAATGATCAGGTCGGCACTGGCCATGCCGACCCGGGTGGTGCGAATGGCGTCCTGGCTGCTGCCAATCAGCACATGGCTCCAGGTGGCGCCGCCCTTTTGCGCCAAGCCGCCGGCGTCCTGGGTGACGATGCCCTTGCCCTCGATGTGCGCGGCCATGCCCAGCAGTTGCCCGATGGTGATAACCCCGGTGCCGCCCACGCCCGCCACCACAATGCCCCAGACGCCCCCCGGTGCCTGCGTCAGATCGGCCACAGCCGGTTCCGGTAGCGACGGCCAGGTGGCAGCCACATCACCGGATGTAGAGGGCTTGGGTTTGCGCAACTTGCCGCCTTCCACCGTCACAAAGCTGGGGCAAAAGCCCTTCACACAGGACAGGTCCTTGTTGCAACTGCTCTGGTTGATCTGGCGCTTGCGGCCGAGCTCGGTTTCCAGCGGCTCCACGCTGATGCAGTTGCTTTGCACGCTGCAGTCGCCGCAGCCCTCGCACACCGCCTCGTTGATCACCACCCGGCGCGCCGGGTCCACCAGGCTGCCGCGTTTGCGGCGGCGGCGCTTCTCGGTGGCACAGGTCTGGTCGTAAATGATGACGGTGGTGCCCTTTATTTCGCGGAACGCGCGTTGCACCGCGTCCAGCGTGTCGCGGTGCTGGATGGCAATGCCCTCGGGCAGGCCCTGCACGGCCGCGTACTTGTCCGGCTCGTCGGTCACGATGGTGATCTTCACGGCACCCTCGGCGCGCATGCTCTGGGCAATCTGCACCACGCTGTGGCCTTCGGGGCGCTCGCCCACCTGCTGGCCGCCGGTCATGGCGACCGCGTCGTTGTAAAGAATTTTGTAGGTGATGTTCACGCCGGCCGCAATGCTCTGGCGCACCGCCAGCAGGCCGCTGTGGAAGTAGGTGCCATCGCCCAGGTTGGCGAACATGTGCCGGTCGTTGCTGAACGGTTGCTGGCCGACCCAGGGCACGCCCTCACCACCCATCTGGGTGAAGCCCACCGTGTCGCGGTCCATCCAGATGGTCATGAAGTGGCAGCCGATGCCGGCCATGGCGCGCGAGCCTTCGGGCACGCGGGTGGAGGTGTTGTGCGGGCAGCCCGAGCAGAACCAGGGCTGGCGCTGCGGGCCCTGGCCGCTCTTCAACTCGATGGCGTGCATGGCCTGCTCTTTGGCTTGCAGAATCGCCAGTTGCGCGTCGATGCGGGCAGCGGTGTCGGCATCCAGCCCCAGCTTTTTAATGCGCTGGGCGATGGCGCGGGCAATCAGCGCCGGGCTCAGGTCCGCATTGGCCCGCAGCAGCGTATTGGCCGTGGGGTTGGGCATGGACCACTCCCCGCCGGCGCCGTAGCGGTCTTCGGTGTCCACCTCGTTGAACTTGCCCAGCACCGTGGGCCGCACGTCAGGACGCCAGTTGTACAACTCTTCCTTGAGCTGGTATTCGATGACCTGGCGCTTTTCTTCGACCACTAGAATTTCCTGCAGCCCGGTGGCGAATTCGCGCGTGAGCTGTGCCTCCAGCGGCCACACCACGCCGACCTTGTGCAGGCGAATGCCGAGCCGCCGGCAGGTGGCATCGTCCAGCCCGAGGTCGATCAGCGCCTGGCGCGTGTCGTTGAACGCCTTGCCGCTGGAGATGATGCCGAAGCGGTCGTTTTGGCCTTCGATCACGTTGTAGTTCAGCCGGTTGGCACGGATGTAGGCCAGCGCCGCATACCACTTGTAGTCCATCAGCCGCGCTTCCTGCTCCAGCGCGGTATCGGGCCAGCGAATATGCAGGCCGCCGGGCGGCAGTGCAAAGTCGGTCGGCGTGACGATCTGGACCCGGTTCGGCTCCACCCACACCGTGGCGCTGGACTCGACAATTTCCTGAATCGTCTTCATGCCCGCCCACACGCCCGAGAACCGGCTCATGGCAAAGGCGTGCAGCCCCAGGTCCAGAATTTCCTGCACGTTGGACGGAAAAAACACCGGAAATCCGCAGGCCTTGAAAATGTGGTCGCTCTGGTGCGCGGCGGTGCTGCTCTTGGCAATATGGTCGTCACCGGCCACCGCAATCACCCCGCCCCAGGGCGTGGTGCCGGCCATGTTGGCGTGCTTGAACACATCGGAACACCGGTCCACGCCGGGTCCCTTGCCGTACCAGATGCCAAACACACCGTCGTACTTGTTGGAGCCGGGCGGCGCAAAGCCAAGCTGCTGCGTGCCCCACAGCGCGGTGGCGGCCAGTTCTTCGTTCACCCCCGGCTGGAACACGATATGGTGTGCCGCCAAATGCTTTTGCGCCTTGACCAACGACTGGTCGTAGGTACCCAAAGGCGAACCACGATAGCCGCTGATAAAGCCGGCGGTGTTCTTGCCAACCTGCAAGTCGCGCACGCGCTGCAGCATGGGCAGCCGCACCAAGGCTTGCACACCGCTCATAAACGCGGGGCCGTGGTTCTGGGTGTATTTGTCGTCGAGGGAGACGCTCTCGGGCGCGCGGCGCAGGAGGTCGGAGGGGTTGGATAGCAGACGGTTATCCAGCGGGGCATTCATGGGTATGGCTCCAATTGGGTTGTGTCGCCTTGTGGGCAACTTTCAGTGCAGCCCGAACCGGGTAGGGCGGGTGCGGCGTGCGTTGGAGTGTAGTGCAGGCTCACTGGCCTTTGTCACCGGTTTAACCCTTGGCGGCTTAGGTTTTACACGCTGCTTTGTGGCGCGCAGCGAGCGCCTAGGGCCGGGGCCTCATGTGCGGGGGTACGCACAAAATCGGCTCCGCCCCTAGCCGCTCGCTGCGCATCGTGGTCGTGTTGCAGGCTAACGAAATACCGCAAACGGGTTTTGGTATTCCGCGCTGTGCGCCATTTGACACCCCCACCCTCTGCACCAGTCAAGCCAGCAAGACCAGGATTTAACGACTGACTAAAAACAGGTGTGAACAGCGCCGCTTACGCGGTAGTCGTCCTCTGCGACCACCATCCAGCGCCATTTGTCGAAGGTGGTGCAGGGGTGGGAAAGGCCGAGGACGACGCGGTCGCCGACGGCTGGGACTACGCCGTTGGAGTCGAACTGGAGGTAGGCGTGCTGGTCGTTGAGGGCGGTAATGCGCCAGTCGGCGGGGACGGGCTGCAGGCTGCTCACCTGGCGCTCGCCGGCGCGGGCCAGTGCTTGCGGTAGGGGCAGCTCGATGTCATAGGAGATATCGCGGCGGCCGCAGCCCAGGAAGGCCAGGCCCGGTTCAGGGACGGACTGCACTTGCGCCCAGACTTCGAGCGCTGGCAACAGGGAGTCTTGCAGCCCCTCGCGCTGCTCCACTAACTTCAGGTAGCGCGTGTAGTGGCCGTGATCGTGGGTGATGTAACAACCGGAGCGCAACACGCCCTCCACCGGCCGGCTCAGCCCGCTTGTGGTCAGCAGCGGCAGCACCAGATCAAACACCGCCGACCCGCCGGCGGTCAGCAAAATGCGCTCGTCTTCAAACAGGCCTTGCGCGTCGCAAGCGCGGGTGACATCCAGGGTGCGCCGCACCAAATCCGACACCGCCCGAACATCGTGGTCGGTATCGCAGATCGCTGCATTGCCTTCGTAGCACTCGATACCGCCCAGGCGCACGGCAGTCGATGCGGCAAGGGCTTGGGCCAAAGCGAAGGCTTCAGCAACATTGCGGCAACCGGTGCGTTTGCCCGGCACGCCGACTTCCAGCAACACATCAAAAGGCCGGGCGGGCGGTTGCTGGGCAGCCCATTGTTCGACCTGCCGTAACTGCGCCAGCGAATCCACCAGAAACCAGACCCGCAAGTCGGCATGGGCATCCAACAGCGCGCGCAATCCGGCCAGATCGGCAGCGCCCAGTACCTGGTTGGCAATCAGGGCCCGGCGCACACCGGCTTGCACACCGGTGCGCAACTGAAAAACTGTGGCAAACGTGAGTCCCCATGCACCCGCGTCGAGCTGCATGCGAAACAACTCGGGCGACATGGTGGTTTTGCCGTGCGGGGCCAGGTGTACGCCTTTGCGGGTGGCAAAGTGCTGCATCCAGCGCAGGTTGTGCTGCAGCGCGGAGCGCTTCAGCACGGCCAAAGGGTAAGCCAGGTCATCGGCCAGAACACTCCAGCCCTGCGCGGCGACTTCGGACGCGCTCAGCGCACCTGCCGTGAGCGGAAAACTCTTGCAGGACGCGTCAAACGGCAAATCAGCCCTCCAACACCCTGCGGATGGTGGCACCGAGTTCTTCGGCCACAAACTTGGCGACGTAGGCATCGGCACCCACGCTCTTCACATGGCTTTCGTTGGTGCTGCCGGTCAGCGACGAGTGGATCACCACCGGGATGCCGCCAAAACGCGAGTCCTGCTTGATGTTGCGGCACAGCGTGAAGCCGTCCATCTCAGGCATTTCCAGATCGGTGAGCACCAGCGACACCTTGTCGCGGGCTTTTTTGCCTTGGAGCGCCGCTTCGGCCTGCATGGCGTTCAGTTTGTCCCAGGCTTCCTTGCCGCTCTTGGTCATGATGTACGGGATACCCATGGCCTTGAGGCCCTGTTCGATCATCATGCGGGCCACGGCGGAGTCGTCGGCTGCCAGCACCACGGAGCCGGCCGGAATGGCGGTGACCGGCATGGCATCACTCTCGGCCACATCCTTGTGCTGTTCGGGGAACACGTCGCGCAGGATTTGCTCTACATCGAGCACCTGCGCCAAGCGCGTGTTTTCGGAGTTGCCATCGAGCCGCGCAATGCTGGTGACCAAGCCACCACCGGTGCCTTCGGCCGACAACACCTGCTTCCATTCGAGGCGCACGATTTCGTTCACCTCTTCCACCGCAAACGCTTGTGTGGTGCGGGCGAATTCGGTGACCAGCAAAATGCCAAGTCCCTTGGTCGGGTTGCAGCCGGTGATTTTGGGCAGGTTGATGACGGGAATCATCTGGCCACGAATATTGGCCACGCCCATGACGGTGTCGGGCGCATTCACCATGGCGGTGATTTCGGGCATCACCATAATCTCGCGCACCTTGAACACGTTGATGCCAAACAGTTCCCGCTTCTGCGTGCCGTTGGCCTCTCCCAGACGGAACAACAGCAATTCGAACATGCTGTTGCCGGTCAAGTTGGTGCGCTCGTCAATTTCGCGCATGGCCGAATGGGTGCTCATGGTCCGCTCCAATATGTATTTTGGTGAATGGTTGCTGCTTGCGATCGTACCGCCCATGGTACCGTGAACCGATCTATTTGGGCCAAATTACCCACATCTGCAGTGGCTGACGCAAGCGCCCCGCCAGTTCCTGTGCCTCAGGCCCCCAGCCGGCAAAGTAATCGGCGCGCACAGCGCCGGTAATGGCGCTGCCGGTGTCCTGCGCAAACACCAGGCGCTGCAGCCGCGTCTGCGGCCCCGGCGACACCAGCCAGACCGGCGTGCCGTAGGGAATGCTTTCCGGATCCACCGCAATCGAGCGCCCCGGCGTCAGGGGCACGCCCTGGGCACCCTTGGGGCCAAAGGCGGTGTCCAGTTCGCTCAGCGGCTCTTCCTTGAAAAACACGTAACGCGGGTTGGTCCACAAGAGTTCTTGCTGACGTTGCGGGTTCTGCGCCAGCCAGGCCTTGATGCCCGGCCAGGAAGCGTCCTTGACCAGCCCCTGATCCAGCAACCAGCGGCCCACGCTGCGGTAAGGCTGGTCATTGGTGCCCGCATAGGCCACACGGATCTGGCGGAATGTGCCATCCGGCTGGGGCAGCCGCAGGCGGCCGGAACCCTGAATTTGCAGCACCAGCGCATCCACCGGGTCGGCCACATAGGCAATCACCCGGTCGCGCAGAGCGGCCTGTGCTTCGGGCAGGGTGTCGATGTCGCGGCGGTTGAACCAGGGCTTGCGCTGCGCCAGGTTGCGCGGCGGCTGGTAAATCGGCACGCTGAATTGGGCGGTGGCGGTACGGCTGGCCTCCAGTTGCGGCTCAAAGTAGCCGGTTAACAGGCCCTGCGCGTCACCTTGCAAACTTTCGACGCGTTGTGGCTGAAAGCGCGTGCGCATCCAGTCGCGCTGCTCGGCCGGGCTGGCAATGCTCAGGCGGCGCACATCGCCGCACAGGCTGGCCAAGGCCGGGTTGGGTCGCTCACAGCTCTTGATCCAGGCGTTCCAGGCTTCGTACAGCGTGTCTTCTTCCAGGCCCGGTAGTTCGCTCCACGCCACCGGTGTCCAGCGGCTTTTGCTGCGCAGGGTGACTCCGGCGCCCGCCGGTGGCGCTGCAGCGCCGGGCAAGGGCTCCGGCGGGCGCACCGGGCTGGCGGTTGGTGGCACCGCAGGAGCCGCAGGCGGATAGACCAGGGGTGCGCTCCCGCAGGCGGCGAGCACCAGCGCCGATAGCAGGACACCGGTCCAGGCCAACACGCGGTGTGCCGTGGCCGGGGTTGCGCGCAAGTTCACTAGAAAGCGGCTCATAGCACGCGGTGCTGCAGGGCCGGCAACTGCGTGCGCCAATGCTGCATGGCCGTCCAGTCCAACTCGTCCAGCACCACGCCCTCGCCCTGCGCCTGCTGGGCCAGCACCTGGCCCCAAGGGTTGATAAGAATGGACTGGCCCCAGGTCTGGCGGCCGTTGGGGTGTACTCCACCCTGCGCCGATGCGGCCACGTAGGCCAGGTTTTCGATGGCGCGGGCGCGCAGCAGCACTTCCCAATGCGCCTGTCCGGTGGTGTGGGTAAAGGCGGCGGGCACCACCAGCAAATCGACCCCGGCACGGGCATAGCCCCGGTACAACTCGGCAAAACGCAGGTCGTAGCAGACGCTCAGGCCCACCTGCCAGGTGTGGCCGTCGCGCGAAGGAAGCTCAAAGCGGGTCGGCGTATTGCCCCGGTCGAGCACGCGCGACTCGTCGTAGCGCTCGGTGCCGTTGTCAAAGCGAAACAGGTGAATCTTGTCGTAGCGCGCCACGCAGTCGCCCTGGGGGTTGAACGCCAGTGAACTGTTGAACACCTTGTCGGCCGCATCGCCCGCCAGCGGCAGGGTGCCGGCAATGATCCACAGCTTCAGGCGGCGCGCGGTATCGGCCAGCGTCTGCTGGATCGGCCCGCTGCCAAAGGGTTCACGGATCGCCAGTTTGTCGGCATCGTTCTGCCCGATCAGGCAGAAGTATTCGGGCAGCACTGCCAGCTCGGCGCCTGCTGCTGCGGCCTGCTCCAGCAAGGCCACGGCGTGGTCCAGGTTGTCCTGCACCACGCCGGTGGACACCATTTGAATGGCTGCGACTTTCATGCGGATATTCCTCTCATGGTTTGCGTTCTACCTTGGTGACACGCGGATCGATCCAGGTGCCGTCAATCAAAAATTCCTGGGTGTTGGCATTCACCAGCGGCCCGCGCAACAAGAGGTTGGCCAGAAAGGTGGTGAGCCCCACCACCGGGTTGATAGCCGAGTAAAGCACCGAGGCGCTGGCCACGTTGATTTCAGGCACCACCACCACCTTGAGCAACTGGGTTTCTTTGGCAATATCGGCCTGCCCCTCCATCAGCACCGCCGCGTTCACCCCTTTCATCTGCAGGTTGTTGGTGCGCGCCACGCCCTGCTCGATGGTGGCGTCGCCGCGCAAAAAGTCAAAGGCAAACCCGTCACTGAACACATCGCGAAAATCCAGGGTCAGACGCCGGGGCAGCGATTGCAGGCTGAGCACGCCGAGCAACTTGGCAATGCCGGGGTCGGCCTTCAGGAACTGTCCCGTTTCGATGTCAATGCGAAAGCCGCCGCCCATGCTCGGGTAGTCGGGTGTCAGCGGTGAGCCCAGCCACGACACTTGGCCCTCCACCTTGCCTTGCCCTTTCGCGACTAAACCGGGCATGCCCAGGCGCTTAAGCAACTCACCCGAGTCGGAAATTTCGAGCTTGAAGTCCAGCACGGTGCGGCGGCGCTCGCGCAAGGAACGCGCAACCGAAGCAGGCGCCTGCGCATTCAAATTGACCCAGTTGCCATTGGCCGTGAACCTTGCCTCCGGTGTGGAAATGTTGAAGCGGTTCAGGCGCCACTCGCGCACCGCATCCCGGCCACCCGAAGCACCCAGGTTGGTAGCTTGAATGTCGACCCGCCCCAGGTTCTTGCCACGCAGCTCAAACGAATCCACCACGATGTCGAGTGCCGGAATGCTGGCCGGCTGCCGGTCCAGCAGGTTCTCCACATCCTGCTGCGCCGACGGGCCGATCACCAGATGCGCCAGCCGTGCGTACACGCGTCCCGGCGTGGTGCCGCTGCTCTGGCGGTATTCCACATAGCCATTGAATTCATCGGCTTGCACATTGCCGCGCCAGACCGCGCCCTCGCGCACACCGCCCAACAGCACCTGGTTGAATTTGCGTCCATCCGCAACCAACTCGTTGGCGCGCAGGGCCAGGCTGGTCGGCAAATAGCCAGCGTCCGAACCCGTCAGATTCAACGCTCCACCACTGGCGTTGCCCGCCACCCGGTTGGCCACGGCGGTCCAGGCTTCCACATCCACTTGTGGCAGGTGCAGATTGGCCACCACGCCGTCCGGCGGCATGGGCGCCGACTCATCCGCTGCCAGCCCGACCGCAATCGCCCCTCGCAACACCCGCGGCTCGGTGCCCGCCACGTCACGCACATAGGTGACGCTGGCCAGCTTGCCCAGGTCGACTTGCCATTGGTCCTGCAAGCGGGCACTGGCCTGCAGCGAACTGCGCACCACGCTCGATTCAATGCGCAGCGGCAGCACCACCTCGGTCGCCTTGCTAAAGGGTTGCGGCAGATTGACGGCCATGCCGGACAGGTTGCTGGTGACCAGAATTTCGGGCACGCCCGCGCGCAACGCCAACGTGGCGTTGTAGCCCGCGCTGCCGCTGGCAAACTGCGCCAGCCGAGCGGCCAGCCCCAACTCGGACGCCTGGCGCAATCCCTCGGAAGTTGCCACGCCCTGCATGCGCAGGCTGCCCGGTGCGTTGCGCGCCGCCACCGAGTTGCCAAACTGCAGACCGCCGTCCAGCCGCACGTCACCGCCCAACGCACGTGCCTGTACCCCGTTCAGCGAAAACCCGATATCGTTAAACGCCAGTTGCCCCTTGATGCGGCTCAGGCGCGGCACCCCCGGCGCAAACAGAAACTCGCTGTTGTTAAACAGCACGCTGCCCTGGACCGCGGTCTTCTCTACATGGTCCACCGGAATGCTGAGCCGGACCTTGTAGTCGGCATTGCCGGCCACCGTGGTTTTGGCCAGCGCATTGCCCAACCAGCCCCCGATAGGCGATGCGTTGACAAAGGCCAGCGCCTCGGTCATCGGCCCCCGGGCTTCCGCGTTAACCGACACCACCGGCGCGTCATACAGCCGGCTGATGCCAACCTCCGTTTTACTGAACTGCAGTCCGGTGCCGCTGGACAGCAGGCCCTTGCCCGCCTTGATCTGTAAAGTGTCATGGTTGATCAGCAGCTCACCGGCGACCTGCGTCAGCAAGGGCCAGGGCGCGCTGTCGCGCGGCATGACCAGGGCCGGCGCATAGGCGTAACTGGCGTTCTTGATGTCGCCGGAAATGCGGAACTCGCCCTGCTTGGCGGTCTCGAACGGGAACTTCGCCAAATCGCCCTTGACCTTGAACTGCGCCTTGCTGGCCTCGCCCGCCACCAGCGCCTGCGCCAGGTAGTCGCGTGCATCCTTGCTCATGGCGCGCGGCAGGTAGCGGGGCACGGCCGCCACGTTGGCACGGCTCAGGCTGCCCTGCAAATCCAGCACTCCGGGAAAGCGCAGATCCGCCGACCCGCCGCGTGGCACTGCGGCGGTCTGCCATTTGATTTGTGCCTCGCCCTGCGCATCGACATTGGAAAAATGCAAGCGACTGGTTTCCACCGTAATGCGCTGCCCGTCGCGCTTCCATTGCACGTCGCCACTCAGGGCGTCAAACGCCACCAGCGGATTTTCAAAGACGCCGGGGAAATCCATGGCGCCGTCTTTCAGCGCCAGCGTGGCGCGGCCACCGCTTTGGGTCAGGTCGAAGTCCACGTTGGCGCCGCGCAGCCCCGGCACCCCCAGTGGCTCTTGTGGCTGCGAAGCCAGCGCGAGTTGCGTCACATGCCCCTTGGCACTGAAGCTGCTGGGGTTGGCGCTGTCCCCCTGCCAGGCCAACTGCAGGGTGTCCACCAGGCCCTGCGGGTTCAGGCGCGCCAAACCCGCACGCAAGCCCTCGTCCAGCGGCAAGCGACTGGCAATTTCGCTCAATGCCGCCAAATCCAGACGGTCAGCCTGCAGCGTGCCATGGGGCGCCTCTTTGCCCTTGGCGTCCCACACACTGAGTTGCAGGTTGCCACCGGGCCACAGCAAGCCGTCACGGGTCTCGAACGCCAGCGCCTGCGTGCTCACCTCCAAACCACCGGCCAAACGCCGCCCGCCCAGACGACCCGATAGGCGGACCAGATCCAGCGGCTCCAACCCCGCAGCCACCCCCACCGTGACTGCCTGCAAGTCCAAATCGGCGGTGGCGCCCGTCAGCGCGCCACGCTCCACATCAACCCAGGCGCGCAGCGTGCCCGCGCCCGCGCTCAGATCCACGCCCAGATCCACATAGTTGCGCAACAACGCCAGATCGACCCGGGTTGCCTGGGCAAAAAGCTGCCCGACCCAGTTGCGCCAGTCACCGGAGCGGCGAGAAAACAGCGGCTCCGTGAATTGGCCCATGACCGACAGGCGCGAGCCCCAACCGGCAGGCGGGTCGGCATCCACGCGCAGATCGTGCTCCAGCAGGCGGTTGCGAATCACCACGTCTACATCGCGCAGTTGCAGGGTGGGCTGGTTGCGCTGCTCGTCGGTCCAGCGCACCGCACCGTGGCGCACCACCAGCTCAGTCTGCGAAAAAATCCAGTCGCTGGCGGCACTGTCGTCGCTGCTGGTTTGCGGCAGCGCAAAACCCGCGATCCAGATGCGCCCGTCCGCCGTTCTGCGCACCTCCAGCTCGGGGCCTTCTATATAGAGCTGCTCAAAACCCAGACCGATGGCCGAACGCGGCGACAAGGCGGCCAGCACCGAGGGCAGACGCAGGGCCTCGCGCCCGCTGGCATCAAAAAACTGAACATCCCGGAGTTCGACGGAGGGAATCAAACCATTGGAGCGGGCCACGATATCGCCCAGGCGCACCATCACCCCCAATCGCTGGCTGGCTTGCTGCTCCAGCCACGGGCGGAATTCGCCGATTCGCGGCACAATCAAAAAATGCAAAGCACACCAAGCCAGGCCTAGCGTGACCCAGCCCGCCAGCAAAATTCTCAAGGCCCAGCGCGCAAACGCTGAAAAGCTTCTCAACCACAGTGAGGGGTTTGCATGCACTAGCGCCATCGTTGTTGAGACTTCACCATGTCAGGAATTATGACCCGCAACCCCGACGCGCCGCACACGCCGGCCTGGTCCAACCATTCGCGCTTTGGCCAGCGGGTACGCCGACGCTACGAGTCTTCTTTGGCCCTGTTGCCCGCCGGGGTTCCGGACCGGGCGACGATGCAGTCACTGTGTGACAACCTGCGCGGACAGGGCCTGGATCTGGGCGGCGCACTGCGCGCCACCCGCCAGATGGTGCTGGAGCGCCTGATGACGCTGGACTGCGACCACCAGGCCAGCCTGCAAGACGTAACCGGCAGCATGACGGTGCTGGCCGAATGGTCTTTGGATCTGGCCTTCGAAGAAAGCCGCCGCGCGCTGCAGGAGACCCATGGCATGCCGGTGGGCAGCAACGGCGAGGCGGCCCAGCTCTGCATTGTGGGCATGGGCAAGCTCGGTGCGCGCGAGCTCAATGTGTCGAGCGACATTGACCTGATTTATGTCTACGACCACGATGGCGAAACCACCGGTAGCGCCGAAGGGCGTGGCAAGATTTCCAACCAGGAATACTTTGCCAAGCAGGTGCGCGCCATCTACGCGCTGGTCGGCGACAGCACCGACCACGGCTTTGTTTTCCGCGTCGATCTGGCCCTGCGCCCCAACGGCAACTCCGGCCCGCCGGCTGTGTCACTGGCGGCGTTGGAAGAATATTTTCAGGTGCAGGGGCGCGAATGGGAACGTTTTGCCTGGCTCAAGAGCCGGGTAATTGCGCCGGGTTCTGCACGCAGTGCATCCCTGGCGCAGAACCTGCGCGGCGTGGTGGTGCCCTTTGTGTTCCGTCGCTACCTGGATTACAACGTGTTCGATGCCCTGCGCATCCTGCACCGCCAGATCCGCGACCACGCGGCCAAACGCAGCGCCGGTCACCCGGAGCGGGGGAACGACGTCAAACTGTCGCGCGGTGGCATCCGCGAGATCGAGTTCACCGTGCAATTGCTGCAGGTGGTGCGCGGCGGGCAATTTCCCGAGTTGCGCACCCGCCCGACCCAGAGCGCCCTGCAGCGGGTGGCCAAGGCGGGACTGATGCCGCAGGCCACGGCCGACAGCCTGGCCAGCGCCTACCTGTTCTTGCGCCAGGTGGAACACCGCATTCAGTACCTGGACGACCAACAAACCCATGTGCTGCCCACTTCGGATGCCGACCTGCTCTGGATCGCCCAGACCATGGGCTATGCCGATGCGTGCGCGTTTTTGTCCGCGCTGGATGCCCACCGCGAATTGGTGGCGCAAGAGTTTGATGCCCTGCTGGGCGGGGCTCCAGCCGAATGCAAGGGCTGCAATGGCGGCGGCAAAGCGGCGGCACCCGATGCCGGTGACATGGACGTGCTGCTGGCGGCAACGCAGGGCCGGTTCCGGGAGCGCCTGAGCCACTGGCCGACGCACCCGCGCGTGCTGGCGCTGCGCGAAGAGTCGCGTGCCCGTCTGGGGCGCCTGGTTTTGCGTACCGCGCAATGGGTAGCCGAAGGCCGGGTTACCGAAGAAGGTGCCGTGCGCCTGACCGACTGGATTGAGCCGCTGCTGCGGCGCGAGAGCTACCTGGCCCTGCTGCTGGAACGCCCCAACGTGCACGAGCGCCTGCTGCACATGCTGGGCGCCGCCAAGTGGCCGGCGCGCTACCTGATCCAGCACCCCGGCGTGATCGATGAACTGGCTGGCAGCGCCATGCTGCAAGAACGCTTTGATGCGACCGAATTTGAAGCCGAAATGGAACATCGCCGCGCTGCCCTGGCCGCGAGCGGCGAAGACGATGACGAGGCCCTGCTGAACCTGCTGCGCCGGGCCCACCACGCGGAAGTGTTCCGTACGCTGGCGCGCGACGTAGAGGGCCGCATCACCGTGGAGCAGGTGGCCGATGACCTGAGTGCGCTGGCTGACAGCATGCTGCGCACCACCACCCGCTGGTGCTGGGAGCGCCTGAAAAACCGCCACCGCGACGACCACCGCTTCGGCATCATTGCCTACGGAAAACTGGGCGGCAAGGAGCTGGGCTACGGCAGCGATCTGGACATCGTGTTTGTCTTTGAAGACGAAGACGAGCGCGCGTTTGAGGTCTATGGCGCGCTGGTGCGCAAGCTCATCAACTGGCTGACCGTCAAGACCGGCGAAGGTGACCTCTACGAGATCGACACGGCCCTGCGGCCCAACGGCAATTCGGGCCTGCTGATTACCAGCATGGACTCTTACGCCAACTACCAGCAGCAACGCGGCAGCAACGCCGCCTGGACCTGGGAACACCAGGCCATGACCCGCGCCCGCTGCGTGCTGGGCGAACCGGCTCTGCACCAGCGTTTTGACGCGGTGCGCGAAGCGGTCATGGGCACGCCCCGCGACGTGGACGCGCTGCGCAAGGAGATCATGGACATGCGTACCAAGGTGCGGGCAGCGCACCCGGTCCGGGGCGAACAGTTTGATGTCAAACACAGCCCGGGGGGCATGGTCGACATCGAGTTTGTGATGCAGTTCCTGTTGCTTTCCCAAAGTGTGCGCCATCCTGAGCTGCGTGCCAACGTGGGCAATATTGCGCTGCTGCACCGGGCGCAGGAATGCGGCCTGCTGCCCGGCCAAACCGGTGACAACGCAGCCCTGGCCTACCGGGCGCTGCGGCAAATCCAGCACCGGGCGCGCCTCAATGAAGAGCCGACGCAGGTGGATGTCAGCCGGGTGCAAACCGAGCGCGAGGCCGGGCTGGCTTTGTGGGCGGCGGTATTCGGGTAGTCACCGGCTTCTGTTCCGTGGACATGGGTTGAATTCAGTTTTCTTGCTCTATAGAATTTGAGCCACTAAAACTCAATTGCCACGGGGGCTCCCATGCAAAGGACTTCGATGAAACATTCCATCATTGCGTTTCTTGTGGGGGCATCCGTACTGATGCCGGCACAGGCTGGTTTATTCGATGGCTTGAGTAACCTGGTCGGCTCGAAAACCGAGGAACCAACCTCCTTTGACAGCAGCGCGCCCCCCGAGTCGCAACTGGCGCAATACGTGGAAGTGGAGGGCGAAACAGAGGGCCTTCTCAAGACCGTCAAGGCGGTTGCCATCACGCAGTTCCAAATTGAGTTCATGACGGCCACTTCCGCCAATGCGTTTGCTAAGAGTGGCTACGGGTCGTCGTCCACCCATGCCAACAGCTATGTCAATGCCCGGCTGGAAGGCGTCGGCGTGGAAGATTTCCAGAAACTGGCGGATCGCTACTACGACACGCTGGTCGCCAGTTTGAAGGCGGCTGGCATTGATGTGGTCGACCAAGCGGCCGTCCTGAGCCACCCCGAATTCAAGGAAATGACCTCCGGCGCCAAGGCCTCACCTGTCGAGGAAGATGCTGAGGCGGGTAAGGGGGTTTTCGTTTCCTCGCGCGGCATACCCATCTGGTTCGACTCAGAAGATGGATTCATCCGCAAGGCGTCGATTAGCTTCGGAAAGAAGGAAAAAACCGATCCCTATCAATCCTTCGGAACCCAGATGGGTCAAATCTCTGCCGCCAAAGGTGCCGCACTCAATGAGCCGGCGCTCATGAAGTCGCTGGATGCCGGCTCGCTGCGCGTACGCATGACGGTGCCTTTCATGCAGATCAAGACCAGCACCACATCGACGTCGGCAAAAACCGACTCCAAGGGCACCGTTCAAATTGAGAAATGGGTGTCGCGGCTCGCGTTTGTGGCACCGGACGGCAAACGCGCCCGCGTCCGGCTGAAGCAACCGGTGGCCGTCTCCAGCAATGTGGGCGAACTCAAAGACGTCACCACCACAGGAGAAAAGGCAATAGATGCTGCGGCCAATGTGATCGCTGTGGCCACCATGTTCATGGGCGGCCCTGTGAAGGGAACCATGCAAAGCGGCACCTCGTATGCCCTGCAGGCCGACCCAAAGCTTTATGCAGATACCGTCTCAACACAACTCGATGCAGTCCAAAAAATGTTCACCGCAGCCGTGTTGAAAGAGAAGCAGTAGTGCCCGCTGGGGCAAAGAAACCCTAGCCTGCCCGAATCCGGTTCACCAACTGCGTGGTCGAATAGCCTGCCACAAAGGGCAGGGCCAGTGCATGGCCGCCCCAGCTCTCCACCAGCTTGGTTTCCGGCAGTTTGGCCATGTCGTAGTCGCCACCCTTGACCAGAATATCGGGCCGGATTTCACCGATGATTTCCTGCGGCGTGTCTTCGTCAAACCAAGTCACCAGGCTGACCGCCTCCTGCGCAGCCATCACGATGGCACGGTCGGCGTCTTTGTTCAGGGGGCGGTCGTCTCCCTTGCCCAGGCGCTTGACCGAGGCATCGGTGTTGAGGGCCACGATCAGGCTGCCGCCCAGCGCCCTTGCCTGCGCCAGGTACATCACGTGGCCCCGGTGCAGCACATCGAAAACCCCGTTGGTGAACACCCAGGGACGGGGCAGCGCCTGCAAGACAGCGGCTAGGTCGTCGCGTTGGCGGATTTTGCGGAGGAATTCAGGGGCGGTGTCTGGAGCGTGCATAGCGGGATGCTAGCAGGGCTTTAGCCTGTGGTTTGCAGGGTAATTCGGGCCTTGCCGCCAAACTGAAAAGGCATAATCTTTTGGCTTTATGAATCTCATCCCGGTTGAAATCGACTCTATCCGTATTGGATACCCGCTGCCCTGCGATCTGGTAGACCAGGGCGGTGTGCTGTTGGCGCGCAAAACCTTTGTGGTGGCGTCCAAAGACGACCTGGTGACGTTTTACAACCGCAATGGCGGCCTGTTCATCGACGGTGTGGACGCCGAGGCTCTGCGCAAGGCCTATGTCGACCAGTTGCAGACCATGATGCGCAAGGACAAGTCGATTGGCGAAATCGCCGAGTCCAAGCTCATGGTGGACAAGGCCGTCAAGCGTGCCACCACCGAGACCAGTGACCGGCTGGACTGGCGCGATCTGCAGGTGGAGGCGCACATATTGCTGCGCGACCCTAATCGCGAACACTTTCTGGAGCGACTGGAACACGTGCAAAGCGTGCTGGCGCAGGAGATTCAGCGCAACCCCAACGGCGTGCTTTTTTCGCTGATGCAATTGGCGGCCTCGGAGACCGAGATGTACAGCGCCACCCACGCCATGCTGGTGAGCGTGATGTGCAGCATCGCGGCCGGCGAGGTACTGAGCTGGCCCGAGCCGATCATTGCCCTGCTGCGCAAGGCGGCTCTCACCATGAATGTGTCGATGTCCGAATTGCAGGACCGCCTGTGCACCCAAAAGCGCCCACCCGACGAGAACCAGACCGCGCAGATTGAGACCCACGCGCAGCGTTCCGTGGACCTTCTGCACGCGGTGGGTATCAACGACCCGATCTGGATCGAGGCGGTGGCGGGCCACCATGCCCAAAGCCCGGGGAGCATGCGCAGCAAAACACCGGCGCAGCGCCTGGCCCGCCTGATTCAGCGCGCCGATATGTTTGCCGCACGGCTGGCACCGCGCGCCTCACGCGCAGCCGTGGCGCCCGCCGTGGCCATGCAGGCCTGCTATTTCGACGAAAACAAGCAGGTGGACGAGGCCGGCGCGGCGCTGATCAAGGCGGTCGGCATTTACCAACCCGGCTCCTATGTACGCCTGGCGACCGATGAGGTTGCCGTGGTGGTGCGCCGGGGCGCCAACACCAGCACACCGCGCGCGGCTGTGGTGCTTAACCGCAGTGGCATGCCCACCGCCGAGCACGCCCTACGCGACACCAGCAACAAGGACTATCGCGTGGTGGCCAGCGTGGCGCACAGCGAAGTCAAGGTCAAAATTCAGTTGGAACGCCTGCTTCCGCTGACCCAAGCCACCGCCTCCGACCGCCCCTGGTAGGCCGGCGCAGCGCCCTCCCCCCGCACCCCTTCGCATCCCCTCGCCGGGAGGTAAAACCCTGTCCACGTCAGGGTCATAAAACCCATCGATTCGATTTATTACCAATCAGTCACAAAATAACTGAAAGGTTTAAATCACATGAAAATTGCCATCATCGGTTCGGGCATCTCGGGTTTGGCGGCCGCCCACCGCCTCAACGACCAGGCTCACCTCACGCTGTTTGAGGCCGGAAGCTACTTTGGCGGCCACACCCACACGGTGGACGTGACGCTGCCCGGCCCGAACGGCCCGGTCACGCAGGGCGTGGACACCGGCTTTCTGGTGTTTAACGAGCGCACCTACCCGAACCTGATTGCGTTGTTTGCCGAACTGGGCATTGAGACAGCGCGCTCGGACATGTCATTCTCGGTACAAGTGCCCCACCCCCGCGGCAGAACGCCGCTGGAGTGGAGCGGCTCCTCGCTGGACACGGTGTTTGCCCAACGCCGTAACCTGCTGCGCCCACGCTTCTGGAAGATGCTGCGCGATGTGGTGCGCTTCAACAAGCTGGCCACAGAGCTGGCCGAGATCGGCGCCGACGAGAGCCTGCGCCAGCCGCTGGCGGACTTTCTGCAGGCACATAACTTTTCGGCCGAGTTCCGCGACTGGTACTTCCTGCCCATGCTGGGATGCATCTGGAGTTGCCCGACCGATCAGATGCTGCGCTTTCCGGTGGCCACCATGATCCGCTTCTGCCACAACCACGGCCTGATTCAGGTGAGCAACCGGCCGCAGTGGTGGACGGTTACCGGCGGTGCGCGCCAGTATGTCGAGAAGATCGTGGCGGGCATTGCCGACAAGCGACTGAACACACCGGTTGAAGCCATCCGGCGCGACCTGCACGGCGCCTGGATCACGTCCAAAGGCCAGACCGAGCGTTTTGACGCGGTGGTGCTGGCCTGCCACTCCGACCAGGCGCTGCGCCTGTTGTCGGACGCCAGCCTGGCCGAGCGGGCTACGCTGGGTGCAATTCGTTACCAGCCCAACCAGGCCGTGCTGCACACCGACATTTCGGTGCTGCCGCGCAGCCGCCGCGCCTGGGCCTCCTGGAACTACCAGCGCTCCGCCGATGCCTCGCAAGAAGAGTCGCGCGTCTGCCTGCACTACCTGCTGAACCGCCTGCAGCCCTTGCCGTTTAATGACAGCGTGGTGGTGTCGCTCAACCCGGTGCAGCCGATAGCAGAACAGCACGTGCTGGGCCGCTACGACTACGAGCACCCGGTGTTCGATCTGGTGGCTATTCAGGCCCAAAAGCAAGTGGCGGCCCTGCAAGGGCAGCGCGGCACCTATTACTGTGGAGCCTGGACGGGTTACGGCTTTCATGAAGACGGTCTGAAGTCCGGCCTGGACGTTGCCCGCCGCATCCAGCCGATGCTGAATGTGACCGAATTGCTGGCGGCTTGAGCCAACCATCAGCCCCGACCATGCCCACCCACATGACGCCCCCGGCCACCGCTCAGATCGGCTTTGGGCAGGTGCGCCATCGCCGGCTTAAGCCGGTGGGCAACGCATTTGCCTACGGCACCTACTTCTTGATGTTGCCGATGCGCAGCCTGCAACAAAACGGGCCGGGAGCGCTGGCACGCAACCGCTTTGCAGCATTGTCCTTTTTCGATCGGGACCATGGCGATGGCCGCACCGCGGAAGCGGGTGGCGCCTTGGCCTGGCTGGATGAGTTGCTTGTGTCCGAGGGCATCAGCGATGCGGTCGGCGAAGTCTGGTTGCATTGCTACCCGCGTGTGCTGGGCTTCACTTTCAAACCGGTGAGTTTCTGGTACTGCCACGACGCAAATGACGCATTGCGCGCCATCGTGGTGGAGGTCAACAACACCTTTGGCGAGCGCCACTGCTATGTGCTGGACCGCCCGGTGTTCGGGCGCGAGTTGCGTGCCGACAAGGTGTTTCACGTCTCACCCTTTTGCCCGGTGGAAGGCAACTACCGTTTTCGCTTTATGACCACACCCGACCGACAGCGCACGGTGGCCCGCATTGATTACGACGACGCCACCGGCCCGTTGATTGAAACCAGCGTGAGTGGCGCGCTGGAGCCTCTCAGCGCCGCCAGCGTACGACGCGCCTTGTGGCGCTACCCGGCCATGACACTGGGCGTAGTGGCCCGCATTCATTGGCAGGCCCTGAAGCTGTGGCTCAAGCGCGCGCCCTTCTTTGGCAAACCGCCCCTGCCGTCCGCTTTTGTGACCCGCTAAGCCCGAAGTTTCACCCCCCTATTCACCTGGAATGCAACGCCCATGAACACCAAAACCCTGGACTCCGCCGTTGAAAGCTTCGCCCTTCCGCATGGCACCCCGGCGGCCGCCCGCAGCGTCTTGCGCCTGCTGAAGCGCCTGCGCCACGGCAGCCTGACGGTGCAGTTGCCCGATGGCAGCATGCAGCGCTTTGGCGGCGACGCCATGCCGCACGCCACACTGGCGCTGCACAACTGGAACGTCTGTGGCGCCGCGCTGAAGTCGGGTGACATTGGTTTTGCCGAAAGCTTTATTGCCGGCGACTGGAGCACGCCCAACCTGACCGATCTGCTGCGCGTGCTCATTAGCAACCGGGCCGAGGTGGAAAGCGTGATTTACGGCAGTTGGGTCGGACGCCTGGCCTACCGCGCGCGGCACTTGCTGAACCGCAACACGCGCGCCAACAGCCAGAAAAACATCCACGCCCATTACGACCTGGGCAACGGCTTTTACAGCCTGTGGCTGGACGCCACCATGAACTATTCCAGCGCCCTTTTCGAAGGCGATTTCAAGCTGCCGATGGAAGCGGCCCAGCACGCCAAGGTGCGCCGGGCGCTGACGCAGGCGGGTGTGCGGCCGGGCGACCGGGTGCTGGAAATTGGTTGCGGCTGGGGCGCGTTGGCCGAAATGGCGGCTTGTGACCTGCAGGCCCATGTCACCGGTGTCACCCTCAGCACCGAGCAACTGGAGTTTGCGAAGACCCGGATGCAGCTTCTGGGCGTTGCCGATCAGGCCGATTTGCGCCTGCAGGACTACCGCGACATCAACGATGCGCCGTTTGACGCGATCTGCTCGATTGAAATGGTGGAAGCGGTCGGACGTGAATACTGGCCCACCTACTTCAGCACGGTGGCCCGATTGCTCAAGCCGGGCGGCCGTGCCTGCGTTCAGAGCATCGTGATCGACGATGCGTTTTACGAGCGCTACATCCACTCCACCGATTTCATTCAGCAATACATTTTCCCAGGGGGCTGCCTGCCCAGCCCCACCGTCTTCCGGCAACAGGCCGAAGCCGCAGGGCTGGAGGTGGTGGAGAGCTTGGCCTTCGGACCGGACTATGCCGAAACCCTGCGCCGCTGGCGCGACACCTTTATGGCCCGCCGCCCGGAAGTACTGGCCCAGGGCTTTGACGAGCGCTTCCTGCGCATCTGGGAGTTTTATCTGGCGTACTGCGAGGCCGCGTTCGACGAGCGCAACATCGACGTAATGCAGTACACGCTGCGCAAACCGCTGGCCTGAGCCGCAGTTTCTCCGTCACTCCGCACGCCATGGCGCAGCTCCTCTCCCTTGCCCGACGCGCCTGGCTGCGGCACGCAACTGCGCTGGCCTGCCTGAGTGCAACGGCCGGAGCACAAACCGTATTGGCCCAAGCGAAGGGAGTGGCTGAAAGCAACACAGCATTGCCCACGGAACTGGCCAGCGAAACGGCCTGGGCCTCGCCTTTGGGGCCGGCGCGCATGCGCTTTTTCGGGCTGGACATTTACGACGCGCGCTTGTGGGTGGTGCCAGGCTTCAAGGCGTCCGACTACGCCCAAAGCCCGCTGGCGCTGGAACTGACCTACTTCCGCAGCCTGAGCGGACGGGCCATTGCCGAGCGCTCGCTTAAGGAAATGCAGCGCCAGGGCCCGCTGACTGCCGAGCAGGAAAAGACCTGGCTGGCCGCGATGCTGCAGGCCTTTCCCGACGTGAAGTCGGGCGACCGCATTGTGGGCGCACACACGCCGGGCAACGGCGCGCGCTTCTGGCACAACGGGCAGGCCCGGGCGGCCATGCGCGACGCCGACTTCAGCCGGAGCTTCTTTGGCATCTGGTTGTCGGAAGCCACCAGCGAACCGCAACTGCGTGCGCGCCTGCTTGGGCTGGCTCCATGACCGCATTGGCAGCACGGCCTCCGTCCGCGCCTGCAGGAGCGGCATCGGAAACCATCGTTCCTGCCGGAGGCTGGCGCTATGGCCTGATGGGCTTTCCGCTGGCTTTTGTGGCACTGCCGTTGTACGTGCTGTTGCCGCACTTTTATGCGCAAAGTTTTGGCGTGCCGCTGGCGATTCTGGGTGCCTTGCTATTGGGCGTGCGCCTGCTGGATGCCTTTATTGACCCACTGCTGGGGCGTTGGTGCGACCGGCTATACGCCCGGTCCAGCACGTCGGCGCTGCACTGGGCCGCCGTGCTGTCGGTGGCGATGGCGCTGGGCTTTGTGTCGCTGTTTTTCCCGCCGGTGCAGGCGATGCCCGAGTTGCTCGTCTGGGCAGGCGCGGGGCTGCTACTCACCACCATTGCCTACAGCGCGCTCACCATCCTGCACCAGTCCTGGGGTGCCCGCTGGGGCGGCGATGCGGTGCAGCGCAGCCGCATCGTGGCGTGGCGCGAGGGCTGTGGTGTGCTCGGCGTCGTCACCGCCTCGGTGGCACCCGGTGTGCTCGGCTGGACCGGAACCAGCCTGCTATTTGCCACCGCGTTGACCTGCGCCTATGCCGCTTGGCGGCGCGCTCCGGCACCGGATCTGCTTCCAACCGACACGGGCCGACAAGCGACTGCCAGCGCCCTCTGGCATCCTTTTTCGAAACCCCGCTTTCGCCGCCTGCTGCTGGTGTTTCTGGTCAATGGCATTGCCAGCGCGGTGCCGGCCACGCTGGTGCTGTTCTTTGTACAAGACCGGCTGCAGGTGCCAGCCAGCCAGCAAAGCCTGTTTTTGGGCGCTTACTTTGTGAGTGCGGCGCTGGCCATTCCATTCTGGCTGCGCTGCGTGCCGCGTATCGGCATGGGCCGCACCTGGGGCGTGGGCATGCTGCTGTCGGTGGCGACCTTTCTTTTTGCAGCGCAGTTGGGTGCGGGCGATAGCAGCGCCTTTGTGGTCGTGTGTGTGTTGTCCGGCGCGGCGCTCGGCACCGACCTGGCTTTACCCGCCGCCCTGCTGGCCGGTGTCATTGGCGAGGACGGCGACCAGGGGCAAGCCGAGGGGCTGTACTTCGGCTGGTGGAATTTCGTCACCAAGCTCAATCTGGCGCTGGCCGCCGGTCTGGCGCTACCCGCGCTGCAGGCCTGGGGCTATGCGCCCGGGGCACGCAGCGAAGAAGCCCTGCAGGCCCTGACCTTTGCCTATTGCCTGCTGCCCTGCGCCCTCAAGACGCTGGCAGCAGCCTTGCTGTACGGCCTCATTCTCCGGAAAGAACCATGAATAAAAGATCTCCTAGACGCTTCCTGCTTGCCGGCCTCGCCGCCGTTTCCATCGGCCTGCTGGCCGGTTGCTCCACACCGAAGGTGGAGCAATACGCACAGGAAAAACCGGTGCTCGACCTGACGCAGTATTTCAACGGCAGGCTGGATGCCTATGGCATCTTCACCGACCGCTCGGGCGCGGTCGTCAAGCGCTTTACCGTGGTGATGGACTGCCAGTGGTCAGGCAATGAAGGCACGCTGGATGAAGACTTCACCTACTCTGATGGCAGCAAACAGCGCCGCGTCTGGCGCCTCACCCGCTTGGGCGACGGCCGCTTTACGGGAAGGGCCGACGATGTGGAGGGAGTCGCCCAGGGGGAGGTTCGCGGCAACGCGTTCCACTGGACCTACACGCTCAACCTGCCGGTGGATGGCCGGGTGGTGGCGGTGCAGTTCGACGACTGGATGTACCTGATGAATGACAAGGTGATGCTCAACAAGGCCAGCATGCGCAAGTGGGGCATTGAACTGGGCGAAGTGACTTTGTCGTTTGTGAAACGCTAAAGCGGATTCGTTCATGCCCTGGTTCCACCCCGCCAACCCGCCCCTGTCCGACTGGCACGGAAAAACCGTCTGGATCGTCGGTGCCAGCAGCGGCATTGGCGAGGCCACCGCCAGTGCCTTGCATGCCCAAGGCGCGCGGGTGATCGTTTCCGCGCGAAACCTTGACGCCCTGCAGGCCTTCACCCTGCGCCATCCGGGGGCCGAGGCGCTGGCGCTGGATGCTACCGACGCCGACGCGGTGCAGCGCGCTGCGCATCAGGTGACGGCCCGAGGCCGCCTGGACTGCGTGGTGTATTGCGCCGGCCACTACAACGCCATGCGGGCCACTGCGATCGACCTGACCGACGCGCTGCGCCATATGGAGGTGAATTACTCCGGCGCGCTGTACCTGCTGGCGGCCGTGCTGCCCCTGCTGCGATCCCAGGGCGTCGGCCATGTGAGCCTGGTCGGCAGTGTGGCGGGCTACCGGGGCCTTCCCAACAGCATCGCCTACGGGCCGAGCAAGGCGGCGCTGATTCAATTGGCAGAGTCGCTGTATCTGGACTTGCAGGGCACGGGCATCGGCGTGTCGCTGATCAACCCGGGGTTTGTGCAGACGCCGTTGACCGCCAAAAACAGCTTCCACATGCCGGCGCTGATCCAGCCGCGCGATGCGGCGCAGGCCATCCTGAAGGGTTGGGCTGCCGGCGATTTTGAAATCCATTTCCCCAAGCGCTTTACGCTGGGGCTTAAGCTGTTGCGCTTGTTGTCCTACCGGGCCTATTTTTCACTGGTCAGCCGAGCCACCGCATGAACGCAAACCCTTCCCCCACGCCCGACTGCAGCCAGGCGGCATCGGCACTGGCGCACTTTTTCGAGACGCTCAGCCCGGACAGCCTGCGTGATCTGCCACGGCATTACGCCCCGGACGCGCGCTTCAAGGACCCGTTCAATGAAGTCACCGGCATCCCGGCGATTCACGCTATTTTTGAGCACATGTTCCGGCAGTTGGTGGCGCCGCGCTTCGTGGTGACGCGCCAGGTGGTGCAGGGCGCGCAGTGCTTTATGACCTGGGATTTTCAGTTTGGCTTCAAGGGCGATCAGCCGGAAAAGCTGCAAACCATTCGCGGCGCGACCCACCTGGAGTTTTCAGCCACAGGGCAAGTCACGCTGCACCGCGATTACTGGGATGCAGCCGAAGAACTGTACGAAAAGCTGCCCGGCATTGGCGCACTGATGCGCTGGCTGAAACGCCGGGCGCGGGGCTGAGCCTGCTACTTTAGGCGCCGTGCATGGCGCTGGGTTGGAAGTCCACGTTGCGTTTGGGCTCCCACCAGGCGCGCAGGGACTCGAAAATGCTGCGGCATCCTGCACACCGGTACGCCCCGGAAGGACGCAAGGCACCCGAAGCATCGCGCTCGATCACCCGCTGGTAGCTCGGCGTTCCACACTTGTGGCACTTGTAATGGGTTTTGTAGTTCACCATAGGAAGGGAACTGTACTTTTTTGCGATCGTCATGGCGAGTCGATTTTTGTAATGCGATGTAAGGCCCGAGCCTATCGCGCACGATCCAACGCCCGCGAATGCATTGTTCAACCAGGAACTTTTTTAAACGGGCGTCAGGCGAGCTGACGCCGGTATCGCGCGGGTTTAGGCCGGAACGGTGTCCGCAAAACTCGCACGTTGCATCAGTTTGTCGTGCAGTTTGACCAAATTGGGATACTCCGTTCGCCAGGCCAATTCCGGGAAACGGAAGTCCAGATAGCCCAACGCACAACCCACCGCAATATCCGCCAGCGTCAGGTGAATGCCTGAGCAATACGGCTTGTCGCCCAGACCCAGGCTCATGGCCTTGAGGGCATCGTTGACCTTCACGATCTGGCGGTCAATCCAGGCCTGGCTGCGCTGCTCCGCCGTGCGTCCGGCCCAGGTCGCCTCCAGGCGCGCCAGAATGGCTGCATCCAACACGCCGTCGGCCAGTGCTTCCCAGGTCTTGATTTCGGCGCGCTCGCGCCCGACCACCGGAATCAGTTTGCCTACGGGCGACAGGGTGTCGAGGTATTCCACGATGACGCGGGAATCAAACAGCGCCTCGCCGGCTTCCATGACCAGGCAGGGCACCTTGCCCAGAGGGTTGGCACTGGAGATGGAGGTGGCGTCCGACCAAACGTCTTCCACCACATAGCTGTAGTCCAGTTTTTTTTCCGCCATCACTACGCGCACCTTGCGAACGTAGGGACTGGTGCTGGATCCGATAAGTTTCATGACTTCCCTGGCAATAAGTATGGATCCCATTCTATCCATTGGGTGGGCGCCTGCAGGACCTCGGAGCAGGGTGGCGCACAACCTACAATCGATGCATGACTTTCTCCCCCATTTCCGCCCTCTCGCCCCTGGACGGCCGCTACGCCGCCAAACTTGCAACCCTGCGCCCACTGACGAGTGAACTCGGCTACATGCACCGCCGCGTGCAGGTTGAAGTGGCCTGGTTCATTGCCTTGAGCGATGCCGGTTTTGCTGAGTTCAAGCCCCTGAGCCCCGGAGCACGTACTTACTTGCTGGGACTGGTGAAGAATTTTTCCGAAGCCGACGGCGAAGCCATCAAGACCATCGAAAAAACCACCAACCACGATGTGAAGGCGGTGGAATACTGGATCAAGTCCAAATTTGAGGCACGCCCCGAACTGCAGCACGCGGAAGAGTTTGTGCACTTTGCCTGCACCAGCGAAGACATCAACAACACCAGCCACGCCCTGCAAATCCGGGCCTCGCGCGACCTGGTCATCCTGCCGCTGCTGGACAAGGTGATTTTGAAACTGCGGGACATGGCGCACGCCTATGCCGACGTGCCTATGCTGAGCCGCACCCACGGCCAGACCGCCAGCCCCACCACCGTGGGCAAAGAAATGGCCAACGTGGTGGTGCGCTTGCAAGGCGCCTGCGACCGCATTGCCGCCGTGAAAATTTTGGCCAAGATGAACGGCGCGGTGGGCAACTACAACGCCCACCTGTCGGCCTGGCCCGATTTTGACTGGGAGTCCTTCAGCAAGAAGGTGATCGAGACTCCCGAGCCGCTGGGTCTGGGCCTGACCTTTCAGCCCTACAGCATCCAGATTGAGCCGCACGATTACATGGCCGAGCTGTTCGATGCGGTGGCGCGGGCCAACACCATTCTGGTGGACCTGTCACGCGACATTTGGGGCTATGTGTCGCTCGGCTATTTCAAACAAAAGCTGCGCGACGGCGAAGTGGGCTCCAGCACCATGCCGCACAAGGTCAACCCGATTGACTTTGAAAACGCCGAGGGCAACCTGGGCCTGGCCAACGCATTGCTGCGCCACCTGGCCGAAAAGCTGCCGGTGTCGCGCTGGCAGCGTGACCTGACCGACTCCACCGTGCTGCGCAACATTGGCGTGGCGCTGGGCTATGCCGCGCTGTCTTACCAGTCGCTCATGACCGGCCTGAACAAGCTCGAGATCAACAAGGCCGCGATTGCCGAAGACCTGGACGCTTCGTGGGAAGTGCTGGCCGAGCCGATTCAAACCGTGATGCGCCGCTTTGGCCTGCCCCAGCCCTACGAGCAACTCAAGAAGTTCACCCGCGGCGAGGCCATGACCAAGGACCTGATGCGCGGCTTTATCGCTGGGCTGGACCTGCCGCAAGCGGAAAAAGACCGGCTGCTGGAAATGACGCCAGCTTCTTACACCGGCAAAGCCGCAGAACTCGCCAAGCGCGTCTAAGTCAGTCGATATGGCCCTGAAATCCACGGTCTTCAAGGCCAATCTGCAAATTGCAGACATCGACAACAACTACTACGCCGACCATGCGCTGACGCTGGCGCGCCACCCCAGCGAAACCGATGAACGCATGATGGTGCGGCTGGTAGCGCTGGCCTTGCAGGCGCACAAGCTGCAAAGCGTGTGCGGCGGTGACGGCACCCTGAGCTTTGGTGCCGGCCTGTCCGACCCGGACGAACCCGACGCCTGGTTACGCGACTTCACCGGCCGCACCCGGCTGTGGATTGAAGCCGGCCAGCCCGAAGACAAACCCCTGATCAAGGCCTGTGGCAAGGCCGACGAAGTGGTGTTGTACTGCTTTAACCACGCGGCCGAAGTCTGGTGGAAGGGCATGGAAAACAAGCTCAGCCGCCCGAAAAACCTGTCGGTTTTCCGTATCCCCACCGCTGCCAGCCAGGCGCTGATTCCGCTGGCGCAACGCAGCATGCAGTTGCAGGCCACGGTGCAGGAGGGCGCGCTGATTCTGAGCGACGCTTCCAGCACGGTCGAGATCGAACCGGTCCGCTGGAAGTAAGTCGGGCTCAGGCAGTCGGCGCAGAGTCCATGGAAGGCGGGCTCTCCGCCGCCCGTTCCGCATACTTGTTGAAACGCCAGGCGTCCCCCTCTTGCGTGATGCGACGCCAGGTCACGCGTTTTTCCGTCGGGGTCATCTCGGTCCAGCGTTGTACCTCTTCAAAACTGCGACCACAGCCCTTGCACACATCATCGCCCTGGCTGGTCGAGCAGATGGCGATGCAGGGCGTGTCCGGCGTGGACCGGTACCACTCCAGCCAGGCCGCCAGCGCTTTCTCAGGCATGCTGTGCTCGTCCGCCTCGACCTCGTGGTAGTACACCATCAGCGCATACACCTCGGCCAGCGCCCGGGTAGGCGCGGGCAGCGCCACGCCATCGGGCGAAGGCTCGCGGGCGCGCCAGTAATTAATGGCCGCCTCGATGTCGGTGATGTGAATGCCTGCCAAGGGAAACCGTACCTTGCCGGGGACCGGCGGTGAAGGGAGGCGCATCATAGCGTGCACACCCGGTGCGCGTTGGCGCAGGGTTTCAGACCCCATGCATCCGCTTCGGCGGTGCTATGCTGACCGCATGAAACTTCTTGCCAAATGGCTACTCAGTGCGGTGGCGTTACTCGCGGTCGCGCACCTGGTTTCCGGCGTGGTGGTGAGCAGCTTTGCCTCCGCGCTGGTGGCCGCCGTGGTGATCGGACTGTTCAATGCAATCTTGCGGCCGGTACTGATTGTGCTGACGCTGCCGGTCACGGTGCTCACGCTCGGGCTGTTTCTGTTCGTGATCAATGCGCTGATGTTTTACTGGGCGGCCTCACTGCTCGACGGCTTTCAAGTGCAGCGTTTTAGCGACGCACTACTGGGTTCGCTGGTTTACACCGTGCTGGGCATGGTGATCAATTCAGCGCTCGAGGGCCTGTTCGCGCAAAAGTGATTCCATCTGCCGGGCCCGTGTGTCCACAATCGATGCGTCAATATGGTCCGTCGTGGCCACACTCTTGCGGGCCAGGTCCTGAGCGGCCTTGAAGCGAGTCAGGGCCGCGGCGTAGTCCATCTGCGCCACGTTAACCTCGGCCTCGGCCCGAACCGCCGCCACGCCCTTACCGGCTGCGCTATTCGCAGCGGCCAACAACTGCCAGGCGGCCGCGTCACGCGGGTGATCGGCCAGCCAGGTCTGCAAACTCTGGGCGGCTGATTCACCGCGCCCCGTCCGTATCTCGGTTTGCGTGCGCGCCAGCAGCGTGGCCCGGCTGGAGTCGGTAAGGGCCTTCACCAAACCGGCCGCAGCTATCGCATCGCCCTGCGCCAGCGCCAACTCCACTCCCAACAGGCGCGCCAACCGAAGGCCTTCCGGATTGGTTCGGACGCGCTCGGTCAGCCGCAACAGCAGCGCGTGCGCCTGCACAAAGTCGCGCAACTTCAGCGCGGCAAAGCTTGCGCCGTACAGGGTGCCGATTTGCACCGCCTCACTTTGCTTGGAGCCATGCGCAGACTTGACCTCCTGTTCCCAGAGGCGCAGGGCATCGACCGACGGGTTGCTCAGGACGCGCGCGCGCGCCGCAATCAGGGCGTGCTCCACACCCGGCGAGCCACTCGCAGAAGCGTTGGCCGATTGCTGCACGCGCGACTGCATGTCGGCAATGCGCTCGGTAGTGAGCGGGTGGGAGCGCAGGTACGCAAAGCCGCCGGAATCGTTCAGGCGGCTGGATTGCTGTAGCTTTTCGAACATGCTCACAAAGCCCTGCGGCGCAAAGCCCGCCTGCGACTGCAGGCCAAAGCCGATGCGGTCGGCCTCGCGTTCCATGTCGCGCGAGTAGTTCAACTGGTTTTGCGCCGCGGCGGCCTGCGTTCCGACAATGGTGGCCTGGGCGGCGCCCGGATCTTTGCTGGCGGCCAGCATGCCCAGAATCAACGCACCCATGACCCATGGCGCCTGCGCCGCCTGGCGCGACATGGAGCGTGCAATGTGGCGCTGCGTAACGTGACTGAGCTCGTGCGCCAGCACCGAGGCCAGTTCATCCCGGCTGGTGACGATGGCCACCAAGCCCAGATGCAGGCCGAAGTAGCCACCCGGCAAGGCAAACGCATTCACCGTGCGGTCGCGGCCCATCAGGATGTCCCAGGCAAACACCTCGTCCACCTGGGTCGTCAGTTCACCGCGTTGGCGCGCGGCAGCGAGCAGCGGCTGCCAGATAGCCTGCACATAGTCCCCGATCACCGGGTCGTCGATGTAGTCCGGATCGCGGTACAACTCGCGGGCAATGCGGTCGCCAATGCGCCGTTCGGCAGTGGGGGTCAGCTCGCTGCCGTCGCCCAGGTTAGGCAACGCCGTAGCGGGTGACTGCTGTGCTTGCGCCGGAGCCCAGGCCACCGGCGCACACAGCGCAGCCAAACCCAATAGGGCTGCATGGGCCATGCGACGGGTGCTTCGGGAGGGGCGGGGGCGTGGGTTGTTCATCGGGTTGCGTCAGGGAGCAGGGGTGCAGGATGCCACCCGTCTTCCGTACGCGATGTCAAGCTCAGGTAAAGTCTTGATTATGAGCACATTGACCCATTTTGACGCCCAAGGCCAGGCCCACATGGTGGACGTCGCCGCCAAGCAGGCCACCCACCGTATCGCCATTGCCCGCGGCCGCATTGAGATGCTGCCCGCCACGCTGGCCCTGATTGAATCCGGCAACGCCAAGAAGGGCGATGTGCTGGGCATTGCCCGCATCGCCGGCATTCAGGGTGCCAAGCGCACCAGCGATCTGATTCCGCTGTGCCACCCGATTGCGCTGACGCGCGTGGCGGTGGTGTTCGAGGTATTCCAGGCCAGCGCCGACCAGCCCGCGCAGGTGGTTTGCACCGCCACGGCGGAAACCGTGGGCCCGACGGGCGTGGAAATGGAAGCCCTCACCGCCGTACAGGTGGCATTGCTGACCATTTATGACATGTGCAAAGCCGTGGACCGCGGCATGACCATCAACGGCGTGACCTTGCTGGAAAAGCACGGGGGCAAGTCAGGGAGTTTTGTGGCCGGCGCCTGAGGCGTTGGCCTGACTCCAGCGCGCAAAATCCTGCGGGTACGCCGCCCGGTAACGCGGAATGAAGTACGCCACCTCATCGTCTTTACCCAGCAGGCTGGCACTTTCAATCAGCTTTTCCACCACCATGGTTTCGGGTGAAAAATGCAGCAGATCGGTAGCAAGAGCGTGAATGTGCTCTGCATTGGAAGCGGTGAGCGGCGTGATGCCCAACTCCGCAAAACGCACCTGATCGCGGAATAGCCACGAATCACTGATCTTGGCCAGGGTGTCTTCGCGGTAAGCCTGCGCGCGCTGCGAGGCGGACAGGTAAATCTGGCTGATGCGCCAGTAGTCCCACGCGGCATAGCTGCCGGCAAGAATGGCGGTGAATGCCAGCGCTATGGGCCAATGCACCAGCGACTTTTTGACAGTCAAATCCTGGGAAATCGAACTTTGCGAAGGCTGCGTCGTCCAGAGCATCCAGATCGCCAACACCGTGGCCAACTGAAACGGGCCGTACCACAAGGGATATTCCAGCAGGCTGTGCAAACCGATGACCGCCAGCACACTCCAAGCCAATTGCCGCGTGGCGTTCTGTTCACGCCACGGTTTGGCGCGCAGCACCAGCCACACCACGGTTCCGCAAAAAGCCAACGCCAGGGGCACGCCCAGTTCCACCGCTAAGTGCAAAGGCAGGTTGTGGGCGTTGCCCATAATTTCGCAAAAGCGCTCGCCCGAATACAGGGTCGTGAAGTGCGCATAGTCCAGCTCACCCCAGCCCCAGCCAAGCCAGGGCTTCTGGGCAATGAGATGCAAGACGTTGGACCATAAAACCAGGCGACTGGAACAACCCGCCGGTGCCTCGCTAGCGCGGCCGAGAATTCCACTGTGAGCAGGGTCCAGATTCGCGGCTAGCGGTAGCAGGAACGCTGCGACGCCATAAATCAGCAGTGCCACCAAGGTCACTCTGCGGCCGCGTCGCCACATGAATGCCAGACCTGCCAGCAGGCCCCATTGCAGCAAACCGGTGCGGGAGCCTGTTGCGGCGGCGGCGGTTGCCAGCAAGGCCAGGCTGAGCCAGGACAAGGCGACTAAACCAAGTCGCTTGAGCGCAGTGGGGTTTGATGGGATGTACTGCTGCTGCCACCATAGCCAAGCACTCAAGCCCATCGCCAGCAGGGTCGCCAATTGATTGCGCTGGCGTAAGTTGGCAAATGCTTGCCCCTTGCCTGCCCAGGCGTCCCAAGGTTGCAAGCCGTCGGCGTATCCGAAATATTGTGTGAGTCCGATCAGGGCGCTCGCCACCGCGGCCCATACGCCCGCAACCATAAAAGTGGTTGACAACTTGCTTTGTGAACTGCGAACAACCCAAAACGCAAAACACAGTGCGAGTATGCAAATTACCTCCTGCATCACTACAGGAGTCGGACCGGGGAAAGCCGGTTGCAGCCAAACAGCCAATAAGAGAAGGCCGGCGACTACGCTACGCATGAGCCTGACCTTCTGACGAGCATTGCCGTGAACACGGAATTACCCATGGCTATGGGCCAGGCCAAGGCGGTTTGATGAAGACGTGTCCAAATCACTTTCAGGCCGGAGCAGTCGCCGGCTTTGCATGACCGCAACAGCCACTGGCTCGCACGGTCGGGGTGCTGATTCAATGTCAGGGTAGCGGCCAATTGCCAGAAACCTCGTGGTGTGGGGTACACCATAAAACTTTGCTCTAACCGCGTCCAATCTGCTGCTGCTGACCCTGTCTGAGGCTCACGCAACATGGCATCAAAGTAGGCCGCCCATTGATCCAGCATCCAAAGATTCGGCGTTCGCAAGGGCTCGCTCAGCGCAATGCGATGCCAGGTTAGTTCCAGTTTTCTAAAGCCGGACTCCAACTCGGCATAGTCTCGCACCAACACCGCCCAAACTACGCTCAGCGTTGCCAGAGCGGTCAGCGCACCCCGTCGACTCACCGTGATAACTGTTTGCTGACCCGCACGTGCTTGCAAAACTCCGAGGAACAT